>MDTD01118482.1_pt1 | contig 52444 bp, 51 predicted proteins | sample 811221 | NCBI WGS metagenome assembly MDTD01 (sample SAMN05326646, study PRJNA326480) | marine metagenome | isolation source: seawater | place: Pacific Ocean: South West | collected 2011 | reverse complement strand
CCAGAAAATGATATTTTGGTACCCCGTACCGGATTTGAACCGGTGATCTCCTGCGTGAAAGGCAGGCGTGTTAGGCCACTACACCAACGGGGCATATGTTATGGGTAAACAGGTAAGGCACCTATTCCCAAAGTTTCTTCAAAACCTTGCATTAGATTCATGTTTTGAATTGCGGCTCCTGCTGAACCCTTAACCAAATTATCTAGAGCACTAATTACTACCAAAGTGTTAGTATCCTTTCTAACATAAGGATACAAATAAACAAAATTAGAACCCCAAGTATGCTTTGTTGCAGGAGGTTCACTTACTATTTTAATGAATGGTTCGTTTTTGTAAAATTCTTTATATAGCTCAACTACTTCATTTTCACCTAAATCTTTTTTCAAAGATCCATAATTAGTGCCTAAAATCCCTCTTGTCATGGATACTAAATGAGGTGTGAATAAAACTTTTACTTTATTTTCACCTAAGAAATTAAGTTCTTGAGCTATTTCAGGTTGATGCCTGTGCCCCTTAGTTCCATAAGCGGCGCAATTATCATTTAGTTCTGAAAACCCAAAAGCTTCTTTAGCTGTTCTTCCTGCACCAGAAATTCCAGTTTTTGAATCTACTATAATTAATTCTTCCACTAAATCATTTTGTACTGCTGGAGCCATAGATAGTATTCCGCCTGTAGGAAAACATCCTGGATTGGCTACTAATTTACTATTTTTGATTTCGTTTCTATGTAGTTCTGGTAATCCATAGGTTGCTTGAGAAATTAATTCTGGCTTTGGATGCTTGATATCATACCACTCTTCATATGTATCGAGATCCTTTAGTCTAAAATCGGCTGATATATCAATTGAAGGAATACCACTATCAACATATTGAGATAGTTTTTCAGCGCTTGCTGCGTGGGGTAATGCTGAAAATACGAAGTCAACATTATCGCTAAGTTCTTCTTGTATTTTTATATTTATTTTTTCAAGATGAGGAAAAACTTCATCAAGATATTTCCCAGCCTTACTTCTTCCAGTTGCTGAAACTAGATTTAATTCTGGATGAGAATATACAAGCCTAGCAATTTCAGAACCTGCATATCCAGTTATATTTATGATGCCAACGTTTAACATTACTATTTTTTTTTTGTAAAACTTAATCTTATCTTAAATTCTCATAGTATTTTATATAAATAATTTCTCGAGAAAGAGTAAAAACACTCTGTGCTATTGTTTATTAGCCTTGAATGGTTTTTTTCTATTTGGATAACAAGTTCGACATATATTGCATTTTGTTCCATCACATCCTTTAGCAGTACAGTGAGATCTGCCATAGAATATAATCTGTAAATGTAGTTTATTCCAACTTTTTTTAGGGAAAATCTTTTTTAAGTCATTCTCAGTCTGTATGACATTTTTACCATTAGTAAGTCCCCATCTTTGCGCTAAACGATGTATATGGGTATCTACAGGAAAGGCTGGATGACCAAATCCCTGTGACATTACGACACTTGCCGTTTTATGACCAACTCCAGGTAATTTTTCTAGCTCTAAAAAACTTTCAGGAACTTTTTTATTATGTCTTTCTACAATTATTCTTGAAAGCTTAGAAATATTTTTTGATTTTTGTGGTGCTAAACCGCAAGATCGAATTATGGAAAAAATTTTTTCCGTTGGTAATTTCATCATTTTTTCAGGATTATTTGCTTTCGAAAAAAGATTTGGAGTTACCTTATTAACTCTTTCATCCGTACACTGAGCACTTAATAATACTGCGATTAGTAGCTCAAATTTATTTTCATGATTTAAGGGAATAGGTACTTCTGGATATATTTTATCTAGTTCAGTGATTATAAAAAAAGCTCTATCTTTTTTTAGCATAATAATTTCTTTCTAAAGTTATTTTTCTCTATCCTTAGAACTTATAGCTAAATTAATTAGGGAATCTTTATAAATATTATTATTTTTCAAAGAGGATATATTTTCTATAGATCTGTCAATAAGTTTTGAAGCTTCGAATTTAGCCTCTTCAACATATCCATCTTTGGTAATTTTTTTTACTAAAATATCAACTTCTTCACTCCTGTTTTCTTCCTTTAATTCAAACAGATTTATAACTTCTTTTTTTATTTTCTCATTCTTTTTACTTGCAATTATAGATGGTAATGTCATTACTCCGTTTTTTAGGTCATTTCCTACGGGTTTCCCCATTTTTTTCTCATCTCCTTCAAAATCTAAAGCATCATCATAGATTTGAAATCCTAATCCCAGGTTTTTTCCGAATTGATAAACATTATTTATATCTTCTTCTGGAGCTCCTCCTAGTAAAGCTCCACTCATTGATGATGTAGCAAAAAGAGATCCTGTTTTCTTAAAAATAATATCTAAGTAGTTATTGATATCTAATTCAATATTAAATTTATTTTCAATTTCTTTTAATTGTCCCTTTGCAAGATCTGAAATAGTGGATGCAAATTGTTTTATTAGTCTTATAGATTGAGTGTCACAAACATATTCAGCACTTGTTGCAAAAAGAAAATCACCTACTAAAACTGCTATGTGTGGTCCCCATATATTCGATGCAGTTTTTTCTCCTCTTCGAGTATCAGCAAAGTCTACTGTATCATCATGAACGAGCGTAGCAATATGCAGAAGCTCAACTGCAGTAGACATTTTTATAACTTTTTCATCTACATCTTCTTGCCATAATTTGGAACAAACTATTGTTAGAGCAGGTCTTAGTTGTTTACCAGGAATACTAAGCACGTGATCAATAATGTTCTCATTTAAATTTGATTGAGAAGTATGACTTTCAGAAATTTTATTTAATTCAAGCATTACCATTAGTAATTCATTATTTGATAACGAAACTAATTGATTGCTACTCATCTAACATCATCCCATTTTCTTGTAGCACTTTTTCTTCCTCTAATTTTTCGAATAATGGAGTTGGTTTATCAAACTTATCTCCTGAAATTGGAAGTATTAAGTTCCAATTATTTTTTTTCTCATTAAATATTACTTTTTGAAGTCTTTCGGCTGAGTTTGGAAGAAAAGGTTCAAGCATGGAGCTTATAGCGCTTATTATAATCATTGATTGACCTAAAACTTCACCTGCAGATTTTTTATCTTGCTTTATTTTTTTCCAAGGCTCATTTTTGTCTAAATATTGATTCCCAAATCTAGCTAGATTCATTAATTTATTTAGGCTTTCTCTAAATTTTCTTTTTGAAATTGATTCACCGACTTCTTCTAAGGCTTTTTCTGACTTTTCAATTATTTCTTTTGTTTCTGATGAGTTTGTATCAAAATATGGAACTTCTCCATCAAAATTTCTATGAGACATTGTTAATACTCTATGTATAAAGTTTCCAAGAGTCGCAACAAGTTCATTATTATTTGAAGCTACATATCCTTCCCATGTAAAATCTGAGTCAGAGGTTTCAGGCATTATTGAAGTTAGATAATATCTTAATGAATCAGAGGAGTATTTTTCTAGAAAATCTGGCAACCAAACTGCCCAGTTACTACTCTTAGAAAATTCTCTCCCAGAAAAATTCAGGTACTCATTTGCAACTACATCTGTTGGTAAATTTTTCCCTCCTATACCAAGTAAAATTGCGGGCAAAATTATAGTATGAAAAGGGATATTGTCCTTGCCTTGAAAATAATATGATTCTGATTCTTCATTTTCCCAAAATTCCTTCCATTCTTCAGGGTTATCAGTTTTACTAAATAGTTCAACTGTAGCAGTCAAGTATCCTAAAACAGCCTCAAACCAAACATATATTTTCTTTTTATCCCATCCTTTTACAGGTATATCTATTCCCCATGAAAGATCTCTAGTTATTGCTCTATCTTTCAAACCTTCTTTTATGAATGAAAGGCTTTGGTTTTTTACGTTATGTCTCCACTCTTCTTTTGAATCAATCCATTCTTTTATTTTTGACTCCATCTCACTTAGTTTCAAAAAATAATGAGATGTTTTTCTAAATTCTGGTATAGAGCCATCTCTTTTTGATCTAATATTCTTTAGATCAGTAGGGTCTAAAGTCCTTCCACAAACTTCACATTGATCTCCCCGAGCCCTTTCATTATCTCCTGCTGGGCATTCTCCTTCAACTAACCTATCGCTTAAGAATATATTTTCAGTAATTGAATAAGGCATTAGCTGCTCTCTAATTTCTAGTAATTCTTTAGCTAACAAATCAGAAAATATATTCTTTACAATTTCCATGTGATTATCTGTATGTGTATTTGTATATAAATCATACTGAAAATTCATATCTCTTAAGCTTCTAGACCATATGTCATGATATTTTGAAGAGATTTCTTCAGGTGAAACTCCTAAATCATTTGCTAAAAGCGTTACAGGTGTTCCATGCATATCAGAACCTGAAACCATAGCCACATTATTACCAATTAATCTGTTGTATCTTGCAAAAATATCTGCAGGGATACTCATCCCTGCTATATGCCCAAGATGAGGTGGACCATTTACATAAGGCCAAGCAACACAAACTAATATATTTTTTTGTTTATTTACCATTTTGATTTTTTATATCCAGCCATCTGTCATAAAAAAAGCTTTTTTTAGTTTTAGTTAATTCAGACAATAAGTCTAGTAATTTTTTACCCTTAATACCATTTTCATACCCATCAATTAAAATTTTATCGTATTTCTTAGTAAATGAATTGCTAATTTTATTATTTTCATTCTTGAAAATAATTACGAACTCTCCTTTTTCATTACTGAATTTCTTGATTGCATCATCTATATGACCTTGAAATATAGTCTCATAAATTTTAGTCATTTCTTTTGCAACAAATATTTCACTAATATTCAACTTATCTCTAATGAATCTAAATGTATTTATAATTCTTCTTGGAGATTCAAATATAACAATAGGATTATTAGAATTAGAAAATTGTTCTAAGTAATTCAACTTTTGTTTATCACTTTTGGGTAGAAAACCTAAAAAAGAAAATCCAATTGATTCCAGTCCAGATACCGAAAAAGCTGATGTTACTGAAGATACACCAGGAATTGGAATAATTTCGTGATTATTCTCTCTTGCTATTTTTACAAATTCTCCCGCAGGATCAGAAACACCTGGTGATCCAGCATCTGTCAAGAAACCTATATCATTATTGGAGATTAGTTTTTCAAATTTATTTTTGTTTAGTTCTTTTTTTGAAGTGTATATTGGTAATAATAAGGTAGAAATATTAAACTTTTTCATCAGTTTGCTACTTATTCTTGTATCTTCAGAAAAAACATAATCTAAATTTTTCAATATACCTATAGCTCTAATAGTGATATCCTCTAAATTACCTATAGGAGAACCAATTATGTATAGTTTAGACAAAATTTAGTTCTTGATTTGATTAATTAATTTTTCTACTGCTGCATTGTGTTGTTCATCTGCATGATAGGATGATCTAACTAAAGGACCAGCTGCTACATGACTAAATCCCATTTCAAGTCCTATATTTTGAAATTCAGTAAACTCTCTGGGGTTATAGAATTTTATAATAGGGTGATGTTTTTTAGATGGTCTGAGATATTGCCCTATAGTCAATAAATCGCATTGATGATCTCTTAAGTCTTTCATTGTTTCTATAACTTCATCTTTAGTCTCTCCAAGACCAACCATCATTCCAGACTTAGTTGGAAGATCAGGTTTGATTTTTTTTGAATCTAAAAGAAAATTTAGAGAAAGATCATAATTACCCTTTGGTCTAACTTTCTTAAAGACTCTTCTAACAGTTTCGATATTATGATTCATGACATGAGGTCCTGCATTAATAACATTCTTTATTAAGTTAACGGAACCATTGAAATCAGGTGTTAGCACCTCTACTTTTATATTTGGAGAAAGTTTTTTTATTTCACTAATTGTTTTTGCAAATATTTCTGATCCAGCATCTTCAAGATCGTCTCTGTCAACTGATGTTATAACAACGTAGTTAAGCTCCATTTGTTTTATAGTCATTGCTACCCTGAACGGTTCTGTTTTATCAACAAAGCCAGGCCATCCAGTTTTTACATTACAATATGAGCAAGCTCTGGTACATGTATCCCCTAGAATCATAAATGTTGCAGTTTTTCTATCCCAGCAATCAGCGATATTAGGACAAGCAGCCTCTTCACAAACTGTATTTAGCGATGCTTTTGAAAATTTCTCTTTTAGTTCATGGAAATTTTCCCCAGCAGGAAACTTTACCTTAAACCAATCTGGTAACTTTCGTTTTACTTTTACTTTCTGTTGCATAATTATGATTCTTTTTACAATTAAATATTATCAGCAATCTAAAATTGTTAGAATCTAATATATGGGCAAAAGAAGAAAAAAGAATATTTATTCTGGACCAAATATAACAGAAAAACATAATTTTCAGCTTGATCAGTCGCTAAAACTTTCCATAGTTGAGTATGATGAAATGGGTGTTGGTAAAGCATTTGTTAAGGATGCTCCAGTGATTGTATTTAATTCAATCATAGGAGAAGAAATTGAGGCATCAATTTTAAAAATATATCCAGAAAAAGTTATAGCAAAGTTAGTTAAAATAATTAAGAAATCTTCAGATAGAATTGTGCCTGATTGTATTTTTTTTGGAGAATGTACAGGTTGTCAATGGTTACACTTAAAATATGAAAAACAATTGAAATTGAAGCAAGATATTGTTGGTGATAACTTAATTCGCCAGAAAGTAGAAGTAAGCAATTTATCTGAAACTATCTCATCTAATAAAAAAATTCATTATAGAAATCATGGAAGATTTACCGTTAGAAAGAAAGAATTAAGAGAAGAAATTGGATTTGTAAATTTTCTAGAAAGAAAATGGGTAAAAATAGACCACTGTAGAATTATGAATGAAACAATTAATGAAAAAATTAAAATTTTATCAGGTAATTTATCTGATAAAACACAAGTTAGTATAAGAGCTTCAGATGAAACATCTTCTTATTTGATACAACCAAAATTTATAGATGTAGATTTTGAAACTGGTCAAAAATATTACACTGAAAAAATATTTGATAATGAATATCAGGTAGCTAGCCCAAGTTTTTTTCAAGTAAATATTTCTCAGGTAGAAAATATATTTTCAGAATTATTAGATCAAAATATATTCTCAAAACAACATACGGTTCTCGATGCATATTGTGGAGTAGGGACATTCACTTGTTTGATAGCTCCCTATGTAAAAAAAATAGTAGGAATAGAAGAATCTTTTTCAGCAGTAGAAGATGCTAAGGAGAATTCTAAAAAATTCTCAAACATTGAATATTTACTTGGAAAAACTGAAGATATTTTAGAATCATATACTGAAAATATTGATGTTCTTATTTTAGATCCCCCAAGAATTGGTTGTGATGAAAAAGTGATTAAAATAATTAAAGATATTAAGCCAAAAAAAATTATACTAATATCTTGTTCTCCTGAAAATTTTGCAATTGATATTTCCAGATTGATTGATGATAATATTTTTAGTTTATTAAGAGTAATTCCTTTCGATATGTTTCCTCAAACAAGGCATGTTGAAGTTCTTGGGATTTTGGATTTATTAAATGAATGATTTGATTTTTGCTAGCACTTCTCCTAGGAGGAAAGAATTATTATTACAAATATCTAGAAGATTTAAGTTTAGATCTCCTGATTTTCAAGAGAAAAAAATAAATGACATGTCTTCTTTAGAAATTTCAAAATTTAACTCTGAAAATAAAGCTATGAGTATTTCAAAGATTTTAAGAAACGATTTTATATTTGGCGCTGATACTGTTATTAGTATAAATAATGAAACAATTGAGAAACCCATTAATGATGATGATGCTATAAAAATTCTATTGAAACTTAGAAACTCTTTTCATAAGGTAATAACTAATATTTCAGTTGTTAAGAATGAAAAACTAATCTTTTCAGAAAAAAAAATTTCATTAGTCAAAACTACTAATATTTCTGCTGATAAAATAAAAGAGTATGTTGATACTGGTTATTATAAAGATAAAGCTGGTGGGTATGGCATACAAAATAAAAAATTTGATTTCATAAAATGTTTTTATGGTTGTTATGAAAACATTTTAGGTCTCCCGACTTGTTTGATAAAAAGTTTTTTAATGGAGCATGGATTTATAGATAAAATTACATTTTCTAAATGCTTGAAAGTATAAAATGAATATTTTTGGAATAGGTGGATTTGAATTAGTGATGATTATGATCATTGCTTTATTTATTGTAGGGCCTGCAAATTTATTAGTATTTATAAGAAAAACTAGATTAGTTTATTCAGAATTTAAGAAACAAAGAGATGAACTTATTTCTGCGGTTGAGCAAACGATTGATTTAGATGATGATATTGAAGAACTCCAAAATCTTAAGGAAAGCTTAAATAACTTATCTGAAAAAACTTCAAAATCAGTTGGTGAGATAAAAAAAGATATAGGAAAAGAATAATTTGCTAACTGAAGATAAGCCTGTAAATATTTTAGATCATTTTAAAGAGATAAAAAAAAGATTAATAAGATACTTTATTTTTCTAACAATCTTTACTGTTAGTTCTTTAATTTTCTTTAAACAAATAATTCAAATATTTATAGAACCGGCAAATAAAATACTTTTAGGAGCAGGAGCCGATGGTCAAATAGTTTTTGGTAGAGTAACAGAAGCATGGGGAGCTGCCGCAAGAGTTTCAATAATTTTAGGCATATCTTTATCAATACCTTTTTTACTTGGAGAAGTAATTTTTTTTCTTAGACCTGGTCTGAGAGGTAAGGAAAAACTTTATATTTATTTACTAATTCCTTTATGTTTTATTTTTTTTATTTCTGGAGCTTTTTTTAGTTATTTTTTTGTGATTCCTAGCGCACTTAATTTTCTTATAACATTTGGTGATGATATAGCTCAACCTATGATAAATATTGGACCGTTAACTGCTTTAATGTTTTCTCTAATGTTTTGGATGGGAATAATTTTTCAAATTCCCTTGATAATGTTTTTATTGGGAAGATTAGGAATTATCACTCATAAATCATTAAAGAGATTTAGAAGATGGGTAATTCTTTTAGCTTTTGTACTAGGAGCAATTATAACTCCAACAGTTGATCCTATTACTCAAATAACTGTAGCTTTACCTATGATTCTACTATATGAATTCGGACTTATTTTTATCAGAATAACTGAGCCTGAAAAGAAAACTTTTAGATTTTATCTAGGTATTATTTTCTTAGTACTAATAGTCGTTGCATTAATATTATCAGCGATAATAGTGAGGTTCGATAAGTTCAAAATTTTATAAAATTCTTAAACTAATCTTCTTTATCGTCTTCTTTGTTTGATTTGTTTAAGGCTGCTTTAAACTCATTGATAGCTTGACCAACCCCTTTACCCACTTGAGGAAGCTTACCTACACCAAAAAGAACTAAAATTACTAGAACTATAAGAACTAGTTGTAATGGTCCTAAATTTTGAATAAATCCCATATTATTTTTTATTGAATGATATTAATTTAATAGTATCAAATTATTGTAACGACTATATCTAGTATTGCGTAACGGCTTTTATTATTATTATCTACAAGTATGATTTCTAAAATATTTTCTTACTTTTACTAATATATAGTTACTTATTTTTTTTTATTACTTAAACTTGTTATTTTAAATACAAGATTTTTTTCTTTATCAAGTGATATAGTATCCAACATGTTACTAAGTATATTGGCAAAATTTCAGTTAACTAATAATCCAAAATTAGATTTCTTATCTGGACTAACTGTAGCCCTAGCTCTTGTTCCAGAGGCTATTGCTTTTTCTTTTGTTGCAGGAGTTGAACCTCTAGTAGGTCTATATGCTGCATTCTTCGTAGGAATTATTACATCTATATTTGGTGGTAGAAGTGGAATGATATCAGGCGCAACTGGAGCTATGGCTGTAGTAATGGTTGCGTTAGTTGCTGTTTATGGAATTCAATATCTTTTTGCAGCTATAATTCTAACAGGAATTATCCAAATAATTATTGGTATAGCAAGACTAGGTAAGCTTATAAATATTGTGCCTTCATCGGTAATGATAGGATTTGTAAATGGATTAGCTATAGTAATTTTTTTAAGTCAGATAGGTCAATTTAAGGATCCTAATTTTACATCTCATTCAGATAGTAATCATGCAGCCTATAATGTATTACTTAACGGAGGCTGGCTTGAAAGCAATCAGCTATTTCTTATGATAATTTTGACATTATTTACCATGGGTATAATTTTTTTCGTTCCAAAATTGCCTAAAATTGGTAAATTGATTCCATCTCCTTTGATATCAATACTTATACTTTCTTTTTTAGTAATTACTCTTAAGATTGATACACCAACAGTTGGAGATTTAGCTTCTGTATCAGGAGGTTTACCAGAATTTAGCATACCTACCGTCCCATATAATCTTGAAACCTTATATATAGTTTTGCCTTTTTCTCTAACTCTTGCTGGAATTGGTCTTATCGAAAGCTTATTAACTTTAACTCTCATAGATGAAATGACTGATACTAAAAGTCAGCCAAATAAAGAATGTTTTGGGCAAGGACTAAGTAATGTCACTTGTGGTTTTTTTGGAGCTATGGGGGGATGTGCAATGATAGGTCAATCAATGATAAATATCACTTCAGGTGGTAGGGGTAGATTATCTGGGATAGTCGCTGCAATTTCATTATTATGCTTTATACTATTTTTTTCTAGATGGATAGAAATGATTCCTATAGCAGCCCTGACTGGAATTATGATGATGGTTGTTATTGGAACCTTTGCATGGGCATCTATAAAAATAATAAATAAAGTTCCAGCAGGAGATGTGATAGTTATAATTCTAGTCACATCGGTAACTGTCTGGAAGGATCTAGCTATAGCTGTAATAGTTGGAGTTATAGTTTCAAGCTTGATTTATGCTTGGAAGTCATCAAGTTTTATTAATATAAATCAATTGAAAAAAATATCAGATGATGAAAAGATATATAAGCTTAGAGGAAGTTTATTTTTTGGATCAATAAATAAATTTAAGGCTTTTATGAATCCAGCTAACTTTGAAGAAAAAGTTATTATTTTAGATTGTTCTGAAGCATGGATATGGGATCAATCATCTCTAGAAATATTAGATAATCTTACAAAAAAATATAAAGAAAATAATAAAGTACTTAGAATATATAACTTAGGTCCTAGCAGCAGTAAGCTTTTAAAAAAATCTGAAAAAACTTATGACATAAATATTTTCTAATGAATTTAGTAATTTATCTAGGACTTTGTTTCTATAAAAAATTATTTACCATTTGGTAAATATCTCCAAACTGCTACTACTTTTCCTAAAATACTTACATCGTTTGATGGGAAGTACATAGGCTCCATCAAAGGATTTTCTGGCTGAAGTCTAGTTTTATTCCCTTCCTTAAATATTCTCTTAAGAGTAGTTTCATTCTCAGAGTTTATTTTTGCTGCAACCATTTCACCATTTCTTGCATTATGAGATTTTTCAAGAATAATAGTATCTCCGTCACCTATTAGGGCATCAATCATTGAGTAACCATTTACCTTTAGAGCAAATATTTTTTCTTCGATGTGTGAAAAGTTTTCTGGAAGATCAATCATATCTTGATCATCTAGGTTCCATCTTGAATCGTCAATTAAAGGGAAAGGTTGTCCTGCAGTTATGGTGCCTAGAACTGGGACCTTAATGGTATTTGTTTTGTGTTCTGTTTTTAAACTTATGCTTCTGGATACTTCTGAATCTCTATTCATTAATCCTTTTTCTTGAAGCCTATCTAAATTGTACTTAACTACTGATGTTGATGATATATCACAATTATTTTGAATATCTCTAATGGAGGGAGGATAACCATATTCATCGATATACCCTTCAATAAATTTTAGTATATCTTTTTGTTTATCTGATAAAGGTTTCATAATTGCCATATTATGAAATTAATTGATATTTTGATTATTGTCAAACTTTATGGCTTCTTTTCATGAGGAAGAGCTTCAAAGCTTATACCTTCTATGTTTATTGGTGCTGCTGCATCATCTTCACTAAATCCAAACCCCAAGAAATTAGGAGGAGGAACACTTAATACTAGTCTTGCAGCCTTTATTTTAGATATTGCTTCTAGTCCACCTATTACTACAACTACTTGACCATCCTGAAGTTGAATCTTACCTGTTTCAAAAATACCTCTTGGCTCTCTGATTATATTTTTACCATCCTCAATGACACCCCATTCAGTCAAGCCCTGATAATTTGCTGGTAAAATAAATCTCCACTTAGATAAAAGTCCTGTATGAGGTTTTACTGAAATAACAATTTTTGAATTTAAGTCATTGGGATCTCCATGATCGATTTCCCAATTATATACTGGCTGATTGTTCAATTATTTTTTTTGTTAATTAACTTTTGAAGTCTTGATTTTTTTCTCGAAGCATTATTTTTATGTATAATTTTTTTCTTGGCCGCTCTATCTAAAACTTTTGAAGTTTCTTTAAAAAGTTTGTTTACTTCTTCAGAATTATCATCTTTTTGAATACTCTCTCTCAATTTTGTAATAGAGGATTTTATAGCAGTCTTAACTGATAGATTTACCTTGTATTTATTCAACTGATTTCTGTGTGTTTTTGTGCTTGGCATTATTTTCCTACTTATTTTATTCTACTAACTTTATACACTCCTGGTGTACTTTCCATTTTACCTAAAAGTCGAATTATTTGACCTAAGTCTCTAGTATAAACCGTTAATTGTATTTTGCATGTGCCATTTTTGTCTTCTTCTTGAGAATTTATTGAATGAATATTAGTTTTTTCACCCCAAACTACATCCGTTATATCTCTTATTAGACCAACTCTATCATATGCTTCAATAACTACAGTTGTAGGTGATAATTCTTTTGAATGCCCCCACACGGCAGGTAAAAATCTATTAGTACGCTCGAAGTTTCTCAGTCTGGAGCAGATTATTCTATGAATAACTATCTCATTACTAGAATTTTTATATCCCACTATTTCGTCACCATAAACAACATTGCAACAATTTGCTAATTTTTTATCATTATTGCTTTCTCCTATAATTACAACTGAAGAAACTGAACTAGTTTCCTTAGAATTTTCAATTTGGTCATCAGCCAAGTTCATCTTTCTTACAGTTTCTTCTAATTGCTGCTTGTTGATAAGGTCTATAATTTTTTGATTGCTTATGTCACCAGTTCCAACTTTATAAGCAAAGTTTTCGTAGGTATCATTTTCTAGCATATTGGTTAGGACTATTTCACTATCCTCTATGTTTGAAAGTCTAAGAGTTCTCAGGATTTGCTTTTCTCCTCTTTCAATATTTTCATTTCTTTCTCTTCTCTTGAACCATGCTTTAACTTTATTTTTAGCATTTGCAGTACTCAAATAACCAAGATTTTCATTTAGCCAATCAAGCTTAGGACCATTTAAGACCTCTGTTTTTTGAATTTGAACTGTATCACCATTATTCAGTTTAGTATTTAGTGGCTTTAATATTCCGTTTATAAAAGATGCTTGGCACGAATGCCCAAGCTCAGTATGAAGGCTATATGCATAGTCTAGAGGAGTAGAGCCTATAGGTAATGTAAAAATATCATTTTTAGGAGAATAAACGATTACTTTGTCAGACAAAATATCATTATTTACAGATTCAAGATAATCACTATCTTCAATTATCTCCTTTTCAAAATCCATCATATCTTTTAACCAATAAGTATCTTTGCTGAAATTTTCATGTTTATTTCCATCAAAAGAATCTTTATATTTCCAATGTGAAGCAACCCCTTCTTCAGCAAAATTATGCATTTTTTGAGATCTGATTTGGAACTCAATTTTTTGATTACTATCATTCATCACAACTGTATGAAGTGATTGATAGTAATTTTCTTTTGGAGATGCAATATAATCATCGAAAGAACCTGCAATTGGCCTCCATAAGTCATGAATTTTCCCTAGAACAACGTAGCAATCTTCTTTATTTTCGACTATGGCTCTAATAGCAATTAGGTCTTCAATATCCGAGAAATTTCTACCCAATTGTTTATATCTTTGAAGTTTGTTATAGACTGAGTATAAGTTTTTAGGCCTTCCGGTTACTTCTGCTTTAATATTTGAAATTTCCAAATGATGATTTATTTGATCAATCATTTTTTGAGTAGCTATTTCTCTTTCTTCTCTTTTTTGACTAATTAATCTTTTTGTTAATTTAAATTTATCCGGCATTAAGTGCTTGAAGCTTTCATCTTCAAGTCTCCATTTTAGGTCATTCATACCTATTTTTTGAGCTAAAGGAGCATGAATAGATAAAGTCTCTTTTGCTATTTTCTTTCTTTTTTCTAAATCTAAATATTCCAAAGTCTCTACGTTATGAAGCCTATCAGCAAGTTTGATAATGACTACTCTTATATCCTGTGCCATTGATACCAGGAATCTTCTCATATTCTTTTGATCTAAATTCTTTATAAGTTTATTTTCATCATTAGTTAATTTTGTTAGAGATAAAACAATTTCTGTAATCTCTTTTCCGAATTCATTTTGAATATCTTTTGAGTTTATTTTTGTATCTTCTATAACATCGTGGAGTAATCCAGAAATTATTACTTTAGGGTCAAGTTCTAATCTTGCTAAATGAGTTGCTACTTCAACAGGATGCACAATAAAATCATGACCAGATTTTCTCTTCTGTCCTTTATGAGCATCTTTCGCAAATTCAAATGCATTTGTTATTTTTGATACTTCATCTTTGGGTAAGTATGATTCAATTTTATTAAATAGATTGTCTGTATACATTCCTAAAAATTTTAATGATTTCGTCCTGATCAAATCTTTCTAAGTTTTCTTTTTTGCCATCTTTTTTAATAATATTACGTTTTTTTGAATTTGTCGTTTTACCTATCTTTATGGCAGGAATATCCGAAGATCTTAATTTATTTATTATTTCAGAGGAATCTTTTTCTTTGCAAATCATCAATAAACAACCAGAACTTATTACACCTAGTGGATTTAGGTTCAAAATCTGGCAAGCTTCATTAAAATTATCTACAAACTTAATTTCATTCTCAATAATCTCACATCCAATGTCTGAAAATTCGCATAATTCATGTAATGCTGTTGAAATTCCACCTTCTGTTGGATCATGCATTTTAATTATTTTGCCAGTTGAAATTGCAATTTTTGCTATATTATTAACACTGATAGTAAGATTTTTTATGCTTTTCTTTAGGTTTGAAATTATTTTATGATTGGATTCTGTATTTTCAACAATAATTTTGCTTCCTTCAATTCCTGCTTGTCCACCCAAAATTATTGATTGATTTCCTTTGACTATTTGATTTGGTACAAAATTTTTGTTGATTCTTCCTACAATAGTACCACTCAAAACTATTTTATTTACAGATTCGGTAACTTCAGTATGACCTCCAATTATATCTACTTTAAGTGATTGTGCTCGACTATTAACTTTGGAGATAACTCTCTTGAGTTTATTATAAGAGGTCTTTGGAGGTATAAGAATAGTAATTAGAAACCACTTAGGCTCTCCTCCTGCTGCATATATATCATTTGCGCAGATATCTAATATGTGTTCTCCGATATCTTCAGAATCGAATGTAATTGGATCTGATGAAAGTAATAAATTATTATCACTTCTGATATTGATTGTCGCAGAATCTTCACCAATTTTAGGAGAGGCTCCCTCATTTTTAATATCATTCAAAATTTTGATCAATAGTTTATTATTTAATTTTCCCAAAGGTAAAAAATTATTCATTTTTTGGCACACCTGGGAATTCTTGATTAGCAAGAATAGGTTCAATAATTTTTATAAAAAGATTTGTTGATTCTATGGGTTCATCAACATAAACATAGTTAATATTATTTTCACAAACTAACCCAAAAGATATTTTCTCTGATTTTTTTTGAAAAATAAGATTATATTTATGAATACAAATTTTACTATTTGAGATAATTACATCTTGATTTAATTTTTTTATAGTTTCTTCTATATAATCCTTATCGTCTATTTGAGTTATATTTTTTCCGGTAGCAGTTTCTAAAGTTATGATACTTGTCTCTTCAAGATTATATTGGTTCACGAAATTAAAATTTGACTCTTCATTTATCAGCTCAATCTCAGAACAATTAATATAATTTCCATGAATATCTGAATGGATTACATTATTACTATTCATTATTGAAAAATTAATTTTGTAGCCATCAATTATCTGTTGGGTATACATCATTCCTTCCACGGGACATCCTAATGCATTAGAGTTCCATATTTTTTCTTCTAATTCAATAAAATAGATTTCATCTGAGGTAATCTTTTTTTCACTAATAATTTTTGACATTATAATAGCTATAACCTCCGGTATTTCTGTATCTTCTAGGGTTTGAGGCAACTCAAGTTCCTTCTTTTCTTCTACAGTATTAGTTAAATAAGGTTCCTTCTTTTCTTCTAGTATATTAGTCAAATCAGGTTCCTTCTTTTCTTCTAGTGTATTAGTCACAATATCTTCTTTAAAGTGTAAATTTGTTTCTTCAGTATACAAATAGCCTATGTGATCATCATTAATTACTAAAAAAATAAAACTTGAATTAAGTAGGAAAATAAAAATAACTATGATTGATAATGAAATCATAATAAATTTCAATAAAAAATTATATCTGTTAAATGTTCTGTTGATGGTCATGATTCCATATTTGATTGTATACTGAAATAGTAATAAATAATAATTGTTTTGAATCTATCCAAACTTAATCCATTTTATAAACATAAACTTAAATCAGTAAATTTTGCCTCTATAGCTATCATATTATGGGCAATAATTTTTTCAATTATTTTATCTTTACCTGTAATATATTTATTTCTTAAAATAACTTTTGGGATCAATTTATTTGTTGATTTTATATTTAATTATAAAATCTTAAAAATTGCCTTAAATTCAATATTACTAGTTTTTCTAGTAGTCTTTTTAGCAACAGCCATCGCTCTTCCTTTAGCTTTCTTGAATGTTAGAACTAATTTACCTTTCGCTAAATACTTATTATCTATAAGCGTATTGCCAATAGCTTTACCAAGTTATGTTATGGCTACTACTCAAATTGAGTTATGGGGGCCAAGAGGTATTGTATATGACATATTAAGTAATTTTTTTGAAATAGCCCCATTACCTTCCTTTTATGGACTTTCGGGGTCAGTGATAGTTCTTGGCTTGATAACCTATCCTTACATTTATATAGGTCTATGTGCAACATTTAGGAGATTTGATTTTCAGATGATTGATGCTTCTAGAACATTAGGTGCTAGTGTTTCTAAAACTTTTAATAGAATAATAATTCCTCTTGTGTTACCAACGATAGCTTCGGGCTCACTTTTAGTTTCCTTGTATGTACTTAGTGATTTTGGAGCAGTGGCATTACTAAGATTTAATACATTTACAATAGCAATTTTTAATAGAATGTATAGCAGTATAGGAAATTACGGTGTACTAGAATTATGTTCCTTAGTAATAGTATTTTGTTTCATTATCCTATTTATTGAATCTAGATCCAGAACCAACTCAAGGTATTTTTCTAATTCAACTTCAGTAAACTTAAAAATTTTAGACTTAGGATACTGGAAATGGGTTATTTTACCATTTGCATTACTTCCAACTGTATTAGGTTTTTTATTACCTGTTATGATTCTTTTATACTGGTTAATTTCAGGTATATTTTTTGAAACATCTTTTATTAATGTGTACGAAGACCTCTTCTCTGAAATTATAGGTAGTGTAACTATTTCACTGATATCATCAATAATAATTACATTTTTAGCAACTGTTGTAGTATTAATTATTAGAAAAAAGATAAGGATTATTTCATTTATTATTGAAAAAACTTCTTATATAGGCCTTTCATTACCAGGCATAGTTGTAGCTATGTCACTAGTATTTTTTACTATAAATTATTTAGATTTTATCTATCAAACATATATAGTCTTAATATTTGGATATTTGATTTCTTTTTTACCTGCAGCTTTAACTCCAGTTAAGTCATCCGTTAGCCAAATTGATCCTTCTTTAGAAGAAGCTTCATACTCGTTAGGGAAGGGTAAAGTTATGACCTTTTACAATGTAATAGTAAAATTATCAATTCCCGGTGTAAGCTATGGAGGTGTTTTAGTTTTTATTCTTTGTATTAAAGAACTCCCATTAACTCTTATACTTAGTCCACTTGGATTTTCTACTTTGGCTACTAGTATTTGGTCATCAGCTAGCGAGGCTTTTTTTATGGATACAGCAGCAGCCTCATTAGTATTAATTTTAGTTGCAGGAATCCCTACATATATATTTATGTCTAATAATCTATCAAAAAAGGTAGGATTATGACAAAAGATAGTAAAATATTACAGATCGAAGAAATATCATTTAAATATACTAAAAATGAACCAGTCCTAGATAACTTTTCTATAGATGTTAACCATGGCGAGTTTGTTACAGTATTGGGTGATAGTGGAGCAGGTAAAACAACCTTATTCAGAGCTATAAATGGTTTAGAAAAAATTAGTAATGGATATATCAGAGTTGATGGGAATTTGATGTCTTCCTCTTTTTATCATGTTTCACCTGAAAAAAGACCAGTAGGTACAATTTTTCAAGATTATGCACTTTTCCCTCATTTTAATGTTGAGAAGAATATTTATTATGGCTTAGATAAGAAAAACTATGATAAAAAATTTGTTGATGAAATCATTGAGTTATTAAGAGTCGAAAATTTTTTGAAAAGATATGTAGATGAACTATCTGGGGGTCAAAGACAAAGGGTTTCACTCGCAAGGGCTCTTGTAAGAAAACCTAAGATTCTATTAATGGATGAACCTTATTCAAATCTTGATAAAAACCTAAGGCAAGAAATACGTAGAGATCTTAAAAAAATATTGTCTAAAATTGGAACTACTGTTCTTCTTATTACTCATGATTCCGAAGAAGCATTAAGTTTATCTGATAAGATTGGGTATCTTTATCAAGGAAAAATAATTCAATTTGACACACCTTATCAAATTTTTCATAATCCTTCGCACAAGATAATTGCCAAAAGTATTTCTAATTCTAATATTCTTGAAGGTATTTCTGATGGCGGAAAAATTAAAACGGATTTAGGGGAATTTGTCATTGAAGAAAAAATTAATTCAGATAGGAAAGTAACTATAAATGTTAGGCCTAGTCAGTTGAGTTTAGTATCCTCAGAAGAAGAATATGAAATAGTTGAAGAAGAATTTTTAGAAGGGAATCAACTTTTTTTAGTAAAAAATATTAAAACTGATCAAATTATAAATGTAAGTATCAGTGGAGCAAATAACTTTTTTTTGGGACAAAAAGTTGGGATTCAAATTATAAACAATAATGCGAATATGACTAATATTTCTTGATTACAATGCAAGCATTTTGACCTCCAAAGCCAAAACTGTTTGAAAGAGCATAATTAACATCTTTTGAGATTTTTATGTTAGGAACATAGTTTAAGTCACAATCTGGATCACTATTTTCTTGATTAATAGTTGGATGAATAATATTTTCTAAAGTGGTTTTAATACACGCTATAATTTCTAATGCACCTGATGCACCTAGAGAATGTCCAATCATTGATTTAGTTGAAGAAATAGGTATTTTTTTAGCTAAGTCTTTAAATGTATTTTTTATAGCTAAGGTTTCTATTCGATCATTTGTTGGTGTTGATGTTCCATGGGCATTTATATAATCAATCTGATCGATATTTATGCCAGCATCTTCAATTGCTAAATTCATTGCCTTTGACGCTCCTAATCCATCTTTGTGGGGTTGAACAAGATGGAAGGCATCCGAAGTTACGCCAAATCCTGATATTTCTGCAATAGGTTTAGCTCCCCTATTCAATGCATGCTCTTCGGTTTCAAGAATTATTATTCCTGCTCCCTCCGAAGGAGCAAAACCATCTCTTTTTGCATCAAAAGGCCTACTCGCTTTCGAGGGGTCACCATCCCAAGTAGTCAAGGCATGCATTGTACTAAAGCCACCCATTCCAATTTCACAAATTCCTGATTCCGACCCTCCTGTTATTACAATATCAGCCTTATTATTCTTAATAATTTCTGCTGCTTCTCCAATAGCTTGAGTAGATGCTGCACATGCTGTTATGCATGTACTATTATATCCAGTAGCACCATAAATTCTTGATATGTTTGCTGAAGCCATATTGGCTAACATAGAAGGTATGTAGAATGGACTCATTCTCATGACGCCTCTATTTTCCTTAACACTGGCTTGTTTATCAGTTTCAGGAAGTCCGCCTGATCCTGTTCCAATCAGAACACCGATTCTATCTGATTTAACTTTTCCAATGAAATTAGATTGTTCAACAGCTTCTTTTGCAGCAGCAACGGCTAATTGAGAAAATCTTCCCATTCTTTTTGATTCCTTAGTATCCATCCATTCGCTAGGCACAAAATTTTGCACTTCTCCGCTAACTTTGCATGGAAATGACTCAGGATCAACCTGAGAAATTCTTCTAATACCAGAGACACCATTTTGAAGGTTTTCCCAAAATTCATTGACACTATCTCCTAAACATGTCAATGAACCCATTCCTGTAACAACGATCTTTTTACTCATATGTATATTTTTCAGGTTTAATATTTTTTAATAGTTCTACGAACTCAGCAGCAATATACAAAGAACCAAAGGCTACAATGCAATCTTTTGTATTTACTAAACTTTTAGCCAACTTAAAGGCTTCAGAAGTATTACTTGTTAACTCTATTATATCTAAATTAAGATTTTTCAACTCTTTGACTATACTTGATGGACTTTTTGCTTTTGGTAATCTACTTTTAGTTAGAATAATTTTGGGGCTATATTTTTTTATAGCTCTAATAGTTTCGAAAGAACTATGTCCATCACTACCTCCATATATCCATATTATTTTATTTATATCAAATCTTAATTCCTTAATAGTCCTAATCAGTGCTTTTGAAGATTTGTTATTCTGTGCCCCATCTGCGATCCAAAAATGCTTTCCATACTTAATGACTTCACATCTTCCTGTCATAAATGCCTTAGATATATTATCCCCAACTAAATTCCAGTCAAGGTTATCTTTTTTTTTGTATTGATAATAAACTTCAATAGTCTTAAGAGCTGTTTTTAGATTTTCTATTTGATGGTCTCCTAACAAATTTAGATTAAATTTATATTTGTTTTTCAATAAAATATTTTGTAAAAAATTATCATTAATATTTACTAATTTAGTAATAATTTTTATATCTGAAGAATGATATATTTCTGAGTTTTTTCTTTTAGCAATATTTTCTAAATTTTTTTCAACTCTTTCTAATTGTTTCGAAATGATTAGTGGAGTTTTAGACTTAATTATTCCTCCTTTTTCATTAGATATCTTAATCAATGTATCTCCTAATATATTAGTATGATCTTTACTAATTTGAGTTATAACTGAAAGATTAGAATCAATTACATTTGTTGAATCTAATCTTCCTCCTAAACCTACTTCTATTACAGATATATCTACTTTTTCATCTCTAAAGATTACTAATGCAAGAAGAGTCATAAATTCAAAGAAAGTTGGTTTTTGGTCTATTTCTTTTTCCATTATTTCAACAATTTTCCAGACCTTCTTAAAGTAAAAATTAAATAATTTTTCTGATATTGATTTATTATTTATTTTTATCCTCTCTGTTAATTTATGCATATGAGGTGAAGTAAATAAACCAATTTTTTTATTTGATAAACCATATGAAACTAGATTAGATGTAGATCCTTTGCCTTTTGATCCAGCAATATGAATAAAGTCCTTATTTTTATTAGGATAATCAAATTTTTTCATCATATAGTTAACCCTATCTAGGTGAAAACCTGGGTCTCTTCTTTTTAATTTGTTATATTCAAAGTTTGTTAGTGACATTAAACTTTTTATATTATTTTTATAGATTAATTCTTGATTCATAATTAAAAAAATATATTCTTATTCATACATGAATAAATATATCGTTAAATTAATAATATAAAATTTTAGGTAAAATCATTATGGAATTTTTAAGTATCAAAGAAAGAAAGTATCATAATGACAGTATTTTGGTGTCTACAGAATGGCTTGATATGAACTTAAATTCTCCTGGATTGGTTATTTTAGATCTTGATTCACAAGAACAATATAAAAATGGTCATATTAGGGGGGCAGTTAATGTTGATGATAATTATTTCAAGACTTCTCTTGAAGACAGAACTCATATTCAGGATCCAGATCAAATTTCTGAAACTTTTTCTAAATTAGGTATTTCCAGCTCTACAACTGTAATAGGATATGATAGATCTTCAAGTCTCTATTCTTTTAGACTGGCTTGGGGATTAAATTTTTATGGGCACTTAAATGTAAAAGTTTTAGACGGAGGATTTCCAAAATGGAAATATGAGGGGAAGTATATTGATAAACAATCTAATGAAAGTCCAAAAAAGGGTAATTTTATTCCAAAGAATCCAAACTTAGATATATTTGCTAGTAAAGATAAAATTTTAGAAATAATTGATAATGACTTAGGATATCAAATATTAGATGTAAGATCAGATGATGAGCGTAATGGAATTAATTTAAGAGGAGGAGATAGGGGAGGCTACATCCCGAATTCTGCTCATAAAGAATGGATAAATTTTAATACTGGTGGAGATATTCCCATATTAAAATCCTCAGAAGAAATTTTATCAATTGCAAAATCTATGAATTTAGATCCTCAGAAACCTACAATTACTTATTGCCAAGGGGGTATTAGGGCAGCTCATGTTTTTTGGGCTCTGAAACTTGCTGGTTTTAGTAAAGTATTAAATTATGATGCATCTTGGAGGGAATGGGGATCAGATCATTCTTGTCCAATAATTGATATGACTTAATTATGACAGTTAAAAATAAAATCTTAATTATCCTTGATGGTTCAGAAATTCTTGAAAATTCTATAAACTTTATATTAAATTCTAATTTTTTTGAATATTCAGAAATTAACCTTTTTTTTATTTTGCACCCTCTAAATCCTATAACTGAAAGTCAAAGTAAACAAGTTATTTATAACGATTATGTTCATGACCATGGAAGAAAGTTGGCTAAACAGTATCTAGAAAAAATAACTAAGATAATTAAGGAATATAACCTAGATACCAAAATATCTGTAAATATAGTGAATTCAAAAAATAATATTATAGAAAGAATTTCACTTGGAGATATTTTCGCAACATTTATCTCATCTAATGCTTCAAATAGAATAAGTTATCTATTCGGCAATAGGGATCTAGGATATTTTGTAAAAAATATTAATCCTCTTTTAGTTATCCCTATTGATTCAAATATTGATATCAATAAACCTAATCATCTTTATATTTCTTATTTTTCTAATATTTCAAAAAATCCATTTATAAATTTATTCTTTGATGAAAAGACTAATTTGATAAATATTCAAAATATAAATCTTATTGCTAAAAATTCTACTGAGAAAGAGCAACTTTCATTATTGAGTGAAAAAATTTCAAAAAATTATCATGTGAACATTATTGAGAATAAAGATAATATTCCAAAAATATTGAATAAACTAGAAAACCAAGAAAATATTATTGTTAATATTAGTTATCATCCAAAAAGTTTTATAATAAATAGTTTTTCTAAAAATTCAATTTCATATTTCTTAAAATGTAAAATACCTATATTAATAAATAGTAATTAATTAGCTCTAGATCTAGCTGTATATCCAATTAGTGCTCCAACTAAATTGCCAAACCAAGTATAAGGTATTAATGCTGTAGAAATTACTATTGTCCACCATGGGTTCATTCCTGCTACTTCCGATTCATTAATCATTTGGATTATTGAATAAATAATTATTATTATGCAAGGAATAAAAGTGATTCCAGTAGTTATAAAACTGAATATTATAATTTTTTCTTTTTCAGCTTTAGCTATTGCTCCTCCTATAAATCCTCCTATAAATGGACTAAGTGGAACTGCAAAAAAATGAACAATAGGAATTGGTATAAATACAAACATTAGAATTACTGAAGTTAATGCGCCTTTAATCATTTTGTAAACCTAAATCTTAATAGTATAACTATATTCTAAAATAAAATTTAAATATGGAATAATAATTTTGCCTAAAAATCTACCCTTTGTTGACATAGTGATAGTTGGATCTGGAGCTTCAGGAGGAGCATGTGCTTGGAAGTTATCTGAAAGTGGAGCCAAAGTTGTTCTCTTAGAACAAGGCGATTGGTTTAATCAAGATGATTATCCTGGTGATACTGATGACTGGGAAGTAAATCTTAAGAACTCATTTCATTTCAATCCAAATATTAGGAAGCATGAAGATGATTATGAAATTTTAGACAAAGATTCTGAAATACATCCACTTATGTATAATGCTGTGGGAGGTTCTACTCACCATTGGACAGCTCATACACCTAGATTCCATCCTTCAGATTTTAAGGTTAAGTCTCTTGACGGAGTAGCAGATGATTGGCCCATTTCATACAAGGATTTAGAAAAATATTACGACCTAAACGATATAATGATGGGTTGTTCAGGAATAAATGGAGACCCTGCAAATCCACCAAGGTCTGTGAGACCTATGCCACCTATGCCTCTTGGGGATGATGGCGAGAGAATTGCAAAAGCCGCTGATAGATTAGGTTGGCATTGGTGGCCGTCAGATACTTATCAAGCATCAGAAGATTATAGAGGAAGAGTGGGATGGAATAATCATGGAACATTTGCCTCTAAAAAACAATGGAAATCTGTAGCTTCTACTGATGTTACATATATTAATCCTGCTGTAAAAAATGGTCTAGAGGTTAGAACTAAATGTTCCGTTCAAAATATTTCTGTAGATAATTCCGGTAAGCTTATGGGATTAATTTATATCGATGGAACAGGTAATCAATTTTTTCAAGAGGCAGGTAAGGTTATTCTCGCCTGTAATGGTATAGGAACTCCTAGGATTTTACTAAATAGTAAATCAAAGAACTTTCCTGATGGTCTAGCAAATTCTTCAGGTTTATTAGGTAAAAATTTAATGTTCCACCCATATGCCTCGGTAAATGGGTATTTTGAAGAAGATGTAAATTACACCTTAGGTCCATTAGCAAATATCATAATTGTTCAAGAGTTTTATGAAACAGATCCCAAAAGAAACTTTGTCAGAGGTTATTCTTTTCAAATGAGTCGATCAAATGGTCCTGCCCATACAGCTTTGGGTACAGGAAATATAAAGAATGTTCAATGGGGGAAAGATCATCATAAAGAATTTAGCAGAAGATTTAAGAAATCTTTGGGTATGGCAATAATTAGTGAAGATTTACCAGAATTACATAATAGAGTAGAAATAGATGAATCAAGAAAAGATAAAAATGGTATGCCTTTACCTAAAATATTTTATAAGACATCTCAAAATACTAGGAATTTACTTGATCATGGCATGAAGTCGGCTGAAAAATTATTATTAGAAGCAGGTAGCTATGAAGTAAACCATAATCCCTTGCTAGAAACTGCTGGTTGGCACTTAATGGGAACTGCAAAAATGGGAGATGATCCGAAAACTTCAGTAGTTAATTCTAGTTGTGAGACTCATGATATTGATAATTTATTTATTATAGATGGATCTGTTTTTACAACTTCTGCAGCTGTAAATCCTACTCCTACGATTCAAGCTATAGCACTAAGAACAGCTGATATTATACTAGGAAATTGAATTATGAAAATTAATAGTAATGAAATTAAAATTTTATATTCTTTTTTTGATCAAATAATTCCATCTGATGAACTTATGCCTTCTGCTACTGCGGTAATTTCATTATTTGATTTTGAAAAACTATTATTAGAAAATAATAAATATAAAATTTCATTGGATCAAATAATTTATTTTATAAAGAAAGAACCAAATACAAGAGTTGCAGGGGGACCATCCTCTTTATCTGAGCCACAAAAAGTAGAAATAATTAAATTAATGGAAGCCTTAATTCCTAATGACCTCTTAATGTTTATAGAGATTATTTATTTGCTCTATTATTCAAAAAAAGAAGTTCACGAAAAAATTGGATGGAATCCCGATGAATTTGCAGAAGAAAATAAAATGCATCCTTTTGACTCATCTATACTGAAAAATATAAAAAAAAGAGATCCTTTTTGGAGGGAGGTCTAATTATTTATATTATTACCCTTTTGATCTAGGTTATTTTTTTATTTTTCATGATATTTACTCTTTATTCTGTTATAAAATTAAAGAGTTAAAATATCATGCCCCTGTAGCTCAGAGGATAGAGCACCGGTTTCCTAAACCGGGTGTCCCGCGTTCGAGTCGCGGCAGGGGTACCATAATTTTCTTTGTCAAAAAATAAAATAGTAAATTATAATAAACTTAAAAAAAATAAATAAATTATAAATTTATTACAAGTGTTATTTAGGAGGAAAATTATGAGTAAAACAGGTATTTCTGCAGTATGGCATTCATCAGATAAAAGTTGGGAACTTAGAGAACTTCCTCTTCCAAAACTAGAAAATGATGCTATCCAAATAAGAGTCAAAGCAACAAGTGTATGTGGATCTGATCTGCATGTATGGAGAGGGGACGGACTAGACAAAAATGCTCCTCCACCAGATCCAATGGTATTTGGTCACGAAATGATGGGTGTAGTTGCTTCTTTAGGTGAAAAAATTAAAACTGATTCTCTAAGAAACCCTCTTAAAGAAGGAGATAGGGTTGCTTACTCATATTTCTTTCCTTGTACAAAATGTTACAACTGCATAAGAGGTGAATTTGGAGCCTGTAAGTTTAGGATGGGAAGAAAACCTCTAGATGAATTCCCATATTGTAATGGAGGTTTTGCTCAGTATTATTACCTAAGAAGTCCTCAGTACGTATTTAAATTACCCGATACAATTTCTGATGCAGCAGCAGCTCCTATAAATTGTGCATTAGCACAAGTATATGAAGCTTTGCATCTAGGAGGAGTCAGACTTGGTGATAATATTGTAATTCAGGGAGCAGGGGGACTCGGAGTTAATGCAACAGCTGTAGCAAAAGAACTAGGTGCTTCAAAAATCATTGTAATTGATGGCCAAAAACCTAGGCTAGATTTAGCTAAGAAATGTGGAGCAACTCACACAATAGATATGAATGAATTCCCAACTCCTGAATCTAGAATTGATCGAGTTATGGAATTAACAAGTGGAATTGGTGCAGATAAAGTAGTTGAAGTTGTTGGATTCCCATCAGCTGTTGAGGAAGGAATAAAAATGGTGAGAATGAGGGGTATTTATCTTGAAGTGGGCCATATTTCTCCAAATTCTTTTGCATCTATTGATGTTACAGGATTAGTATCTAACCAAATAAGATTCTATGGGATACAACACTACGATCCCTGGATAATTCCAAATGCTATAGATTTTATAGAAAGAACCAAGGATAAATATCCTCTAACAAATGTCATTTCTCATGAATTCCCTATTGAAAAAATTGATGAAGCATTTAAGACTGCAGAATGGATAGGCACACAGTCTGGAAGTGAAGTTACTAGAGCAATAGTAACTCCATAGTTTTTAAAATCCTATAAAATTTAGTTTTTTTATCATTCATTACCTATAAATGACAGTTTAGAAATTAGGTTTAAACAAAAAAATTTAACTCTCTATGCAAAATTTGGCTATTTTATTTAGAGCATCCCAATGATTCTTATTAATGGCTATGTTTGGAGCTGAAATTAGAGGAAATATAGACCTATTAAATTCTAGCTCTATGCTATATCCAGAAAAATCTTCATGTAAACTTTGAATCTTAATATTTCCAAGCTGCTTTGAAAGAGAGTTTATACTTAGATCATTCGTAAACTTTTCTGCTAGATTTTTACCGTTTTCATTTATCAATCCCCACGCTAATCCCCATACTTTTCTTAGGTAAGTCGGGGTTTTGTTGATGTAAAATTAAGTAATATGAGAGTAAGACCCTGTAGCTCAGATGATAGAGCACCGGTTTCCTAAACCGGGTGCCGGATGTTCGAGTGATCTCAGGGGCGCCATTAAAAAAAAGTAAAAAATGGATAATTTAATAATAAAAAAAATTAGATCTTATAAGGATTTTTTTGAATTAAATGTTATGGTCCTAAGTAGAGGTAACATAGCATGGGTTTTATTATCCATAGCAATAATCTATTTTTTTATTACACAGGTACTTATGTATGATTTATATGATTTACCTAAAAGTAATTCAAATTGTGATGAGACTTCAGAAGGATTAGTTTGCGAGCTTTCAGATTATTCATTTGAAACGAAAGAATATAGATCAAGAGAATAAATTTTTAGAAAAAATATCATTTACTATATATTCTGCGTCTTCAGCTACTCCAATGAATTGAGCAGATTTTGATGAATGCATCCATTGCAACCCCATAAAATATAATCCTTTATATTTAGTGACACCTCTATATTGAATAGGGTGATTCTTTTCATCAGTTATATCCATATTAATCCAATCATAGTTATACCTAAATCCTGTTGACCATATAATGGTATTTATGTTTTCACTAAGTGAAATTTTTTTAATATTAACGAGAATTTCTTTTTGTATTCTTTTATCAGCTTTTATTAATTCATCGGGTGCCTTAATATTATTTTTACTAATAAACTTATCAACATTTTCTTTCCAATTAATCGAATACGTATCTGAAAACATAATATTTTCGTAAACATTATCATCAAAAAATATTTTTTTGTTAGAGCAATCTTTTATAGATCCGCATAATCTTAAACCCCTTTCTAACAAATCAATAAGATTTATATCATGGCCACCTTTTGCACCAGATGTATGTGCACTACATTTCCATCTATCTTGAATTTTTACATCATGAATTGTTTTATCAAATGAACCCATTTGATAGTTCCAAAATGAAGAATCCTTACCTCTGTATTTTCTTGGTCTTCGACCACACTTACTAACTGAAAGCCATACCTTTCTTCCTGAATCAATTAGATCCTCCGCAATTTGTGCACCAGATTGACCTGAACCAACAACAAGTATTTCACCCTTTGGTAAGTTCTGAGCATTTTTATATTCAGATGAGTGTATTTGATAAATATCACTATCAAGTTTTTTATGAAATTCAGGTATGAATGGATTACCAAAAGCTCCGGTAGCTAGTACTAATATCTTAGTAGAAATAATTCTTTTTGTAGTAAATATTTTATAAGAATTAATACTCCTTAAAACTTTAGTCACTTCTTCATTTATGTATATTTTAGGATTTATGAAATTTGCGAATGATTGTATATAATCTGATATTTCTTTCTTGCTTAGAAAGCCGTCTGGATCTTCGGAAGGAAAAAACTCAGAATTGAAACCAAACTCAGGAATATTCATTGCCCAGTTGGGATTAACTAAGTAGAAATTATCCCATCTTTCATTTATCCAAGTATTTCCGACTATTCCTTTTTCTATAATAATATGTGGAATAGATCTTTTCTTTAGATAAAAACTTGTACATAAACCAGCTATTCCTGCTCCAATAATTACTACTGGAAAAATTTCATTAGATTTATTATTCATATTTGGCATAAAGATATTGTAAACATAAAAATTATTATGTCTTTAAATGTAAAGAGCAGCTATGTTGATAAAACTGCTCTTTAAACTATCAAAATATAATAGAATTTTATCTTGATATAAACTTATAAACCATACCTTCAGTATAATGACCCGGAGTATTGCAAATAAAAGCATATGTCCCAGCTGGTAAATCAGAAATGACTATTTGACCACTTTCGCCAGGCTTTAATCCTTCAATCTTCCCAAGGATATCTAATTTGCTTTCATCGGCCATTGTTCCATCTTCAGTGAGTTCAAGATCCTCATGTTTATTATTATTTAACAAAACTAAGTTGTGCTCTAACATACCTTCATTCGTAAGATTTAATGTGAGCTCACCTGGACTAATATGCTTGCCCATTTTGTAGTTAGGGTCAACATTTACATCCCACTCGGCCATAGTTACATTGACTGTACTTTTCACAACTTCAACCCCATCCTCAACAACAACTTCTGATTCAGTAGATGAGCATGCAAATAAAGCCACCATCATTATAGTTAAAAATAAAACTATCTTTTTCAATTTATTGCTTCCTTTCATAATTACAACATTTATATTTTAATTTACTCTACTGTTGAGAATAAATTTTTTTCTTTTTTGTCTTATTAACTTAACTTATTTTAGATTGAATTTTAATGTTAATAAATAATCTAAATCTGCATATTCTATACTTAAATAGTTTACAATCTTATATCTTTGTTGAAATATCAATGAAATCTTCAGCTAAAAAATCAAATGAATTAATATTATTAGGTTGCTTGTAAGTATTAAATTCATTCACTCTTTCTACATAAATAGTTCTTAGTCCTGCATCTTTAGCTGCTAAAAGATCATTTTCGTGTGCAGCTACTAGCGCAACTTCAGAGCTACTTAGGTCTAGGTATTCACATGCCCTCTTGTAAACATATGGATTGGGCTTATATTTCTTAAATATATCTCCGGAAAATATAAAATCCCAACTAAGGTCTGCATTCTTACTCATATTAAGAAGAAGAGAGAAATTTCCATTTGAAAGCGTGCCAATTGAAAATTTTTTTTTAAGAAGCCTTAATCCTTCAACTGTATCAGGCCAAGGATCTAGCTTATGCCATAAGAAATTTATTTCAATAATTTCTTTTTCATTTAGATATTTTGAAAGATTTCTATTGTTGAGAATTTTGTTCAGTTTTTCTAAATGAACTTCATCTATTTTTTTCCAAACTTCTTTGCCTGCATTAAAATTATTCAAGTATTCAGAGTACCCACTTCTCCATTCTAGTGCAAAAGTTTCTAATTCATCCTCGCTAATATTTTGTGGTAGAAAATTTCTTAATCCTTTTTTTATACTACTTCTCCAGTCGACTACAGTACCAAAAACGTCAAATATTAAGGCTTTTATTTCTTGTTTATTCATGATTAAATAAATATTTCCTCTACATTACCTATTGGATTATTTGATGGGGACAAATTACATAAGTATTCATACTCAGATTTAGATAATTTTTTATAATTTTTTCCTATTTCGATAGATTTTTTATAAAGGCCTTGATCACCTGGAGGAATTAAGGAGGTAACATTCTTAGAAAGAGTAAACTTTATTGATAGATCCATTAAAAAAGGATCATTTATTGGTTTGTACCAACAATTTTTATATAGTCTATTTTCATTTTCTTTCCATTTTCTTTCAGCCATAGATTTTAAAGCAAGAACAGTAATATTTTTTTCTTCGCATAACTTTAGTATCTCTTCACCAAAATTTTCCTTAATCATAAGATTCCAATTAACTGGGAATAATATAGAATCAAAAATTGAAAGGTTGATTAGTAGTTTTGCTACCTTTATAGAGTGACATGAAAATCCTAAATATCTTATTAATCCCTTTTCTTTTGCTTCTATAAGTGTTTTTAATGCCCCATTTTTTGAAGTAACTTTTTCAAAATCATCTAAAGTTTTCATCCCATGAAGCTGATATAGGTCAAAATAATTTGTCTTAAGTAGCTTAAGTGAATTCTCAAGGTCTGATTGAGAGTTTTTAAGATCTCTAAATTTAGTTTTGCAAGCTAAAAAGACATCTTTTCTGTATGGTAATAAGCCGACTCCCATTAGTTCCTGAGCATCTCCATAACCAGGGGCTACATCAAAATAATTAATTCCATTATCAATAGAAAAAGAAATTATCTCAGAAGCTTTAGTTTTACCAAGCCCTTTTATAGATATTCCACCTAAGCCAATTATAGATAGATTATCATTATTTTTATATTTTCTTCTATGCATTGATTTATATTAATTGATTTTTTTTATTCCTTCTATAAGACAGAGTAGTATTAAATACAATAATTGTTATTCCTATTAGACTAGCTAAGAATATTTCATTTATTAATCCAATAACTACAAAAAAAGTAAGTATTGATGATGAGATAATTTGACTAATTTTATTGATTTTATATTCAAAAAATGAAAATAAAATTATTAATGGAATAGATAGAAAAAACCATCCCAAGAAATTATGAAATGGTATATCGTAGTAAATACCTTCAGAATCCCATTTCCATATCTCTAATCCATGTACCGCAACAGGATCAATTAATAGATCAACAACAACCATAACTAATGCCCCAACAATAAAACTATAAGTTTTAGGCAAATCTTGTATCAGGCTAAGTGTGAAGGTTAGTACTATAATCCATGCACACGTCATAACTATTGGAACTGAAAAAAGCTTAAGGCTAAATACATCAGTATAATCATAACTTCCAAAGAGAAACCCTAAATGTACGCCTGCAACTTCATAAAAAAATCCTATTATTCCACATAAAATTAAAATAAGGGCAAGTTTTTTTTTGGAAAAAATAATAATTAATAAACTTCCAAAAATCATAAATAAATTTGGCGCCCAGTCTGGAGGATTAGATACTAATCCAAGTTCAGAAAATACACCACCAAATAATAAAATTACAAATAATGATGAACTTGATAATAAAAATAATTTTTTAGTCTTTTGCATAATCTCTAATTATTCTATTCGCGGCTATCTCTCCAGACATAATTACCGTTGGAGTCCCTCCACCTGGGTGTGCTCCTCCACCAACATAATAAAGTCCATTAATTTTACTATCTTTATTTGGTTGCCTAAAAACAGTGCCGCTTATTCCATGAGAAACCTTGCCATAAATAGATCCAAATGGAGCTGCAAACTTCTTTTCTAAATCATTAGGAGTAATAGTCTCTATAAAATTAGATTTATCTATAATATCGTTTAAGCTTTTAGATTTTAATTTAGCGTATACCTTGTTGAAAGCTTCTTTAATTTCACTTTCTCCCCAAATACGCTTATTAGCAGGAGCATTACACATTATAAATACGCTCTCACATTGTTCAGGTGCTAGAGATTTATCGGTTTTTGTTGGGCAATTTATATATATAGTTGGGTCACTTGGGAAAATATTTTTTTCAAAAATTTCTCTAAATTCATTCTCATAATCATCTGAAAATATTACATTATGGTGATGTAATTTATCTATTTTCTTTTCAACTCCCACAAGAAAAACTAATCCTGACATTGATAAATTTTTTTCAGATAATCTAAAATTTTTATCTAGCATTGTTTTTGTTATTATGGGATCAACATTGCTTACAACTATGTCAGCTGAAATATTTTCTTCTTGTTCTAAAACTACAGATTCGATTTTTTTATTTTTTATATTAATTGAAGAAACTTTTGTATTTAGAATTATCTTAACTCCATTAGATATTAAGATTTTCTCTAAAGATTCAATTATTTTATACAAGCCCCCCTTTATATACCATCCTCCAAAAGAAAGCTCCATAAATGGAATAATCGATAAAATACTTTGTGATTTATAAGGAGATGCTCCAACATAAGTTGGATATCTTAGAAAGATTTTTCTGAGCCTATGATCCTTGAAAGTTTTATTTACTAAGTCGCTATATTTTTTGAAAAAAAGAGTAAAGGGAGATCGTAATAAAGTTTTTAGATCTTTGGTTGAAGGAGCTGAAAAGATTTCATTCTTGAAAAATGTATTCTCTGATAAATTATAAAGCTTTGATGCCTTAGTCATAAAATCGTAAAAATTATCAAGTTCTTTATAAATTTTATTATTAACATTTTTTTCTATTAGGCTGAAATTTGAATCGTATATTATGTCAGAATTTGAAAAGATATACTTAAATAATGGGTTAATCTTAATAAGATCTAAATGGTCACTCATTTTTTCACCTACTTTACTAAACATATTTTCAAAAATGTAAGGAATAGTTATTAATGAAGGGCCTGTGTCAAATGAATATCCATTTTTTGTAAAAAAATTCATCTTTCCACCTATATTTTCATTTTTTTCAATTATTGTGATTTTGAAATTTCTTTGAGAAAGAAAAATTGCAGTTGCTATTCCTCCTAATCCACCTCCTATTATTATTACTTCTTTTTTATTTTTCATATATCCTATCTTTCCACTTTAGACCCTTACCATATTTGAAGCTCCACCATGAATTAAATCCTAATAGGATCATAGTTAAAATCGCAAAAGGATGGAATATTACTGACAATAAACTGTGTTTAAATTTAATACTTATAATGATTCTAGGCAAGAATATAAAAAATAATAAGAGTAAGTTTATAATTTCAAAGTTATTGATCATTCTAAAAATTAAGTATATTGGTAATAGAAAATAAGAAAGAAAGAAGAATATTTGAAAAATGAAAAATGAAACTTCTTTTGAAAAACTAGGATAGTAATTCTTTAGAAATCCGTCCCAGATAGAAGAAAATGAACTATACATTTTTACAGATATAATATTTTTTCCATCAATGCAATAATTTTTTTCTTTTTTATCCCTCCAAATTCTAGCCAATCTAGTATCTTCAAAAAGATCATTCCTAACTAATTTATGCCCTCCAAGATCTGAATAAACTTTTTTATTAAATAGAATACAAGCTCCATGTGCGAGTCCTAAATTTCTTGAATTTAATTTTTCTGAAAAAGGAACTGGGCATAGTGAAAAAACTACAAAATTTAATATAGGCATAAAAATTTTCTCAGATATAGAATCCATTTTTATCATTGGCCAGGCGGAAAGCATTGAAACATTCTTTTCTTTGGCCAAGGAAACCATATCTTCTATCTTTCCTGAAAATTCAGTATCTGCATCTAAAAATAAAATCCAATCTCCTATTGATTGTTCTGCAAGTTGATAACAAGCAAAAGATTTTCCAATCCAGCCTTTTGATAATGACTTGGTATCAGCTTTTTTAATTCTTTTATCTAATTTTAATAATCTTTCTATCTCAATTTGAGTATTATCTTCAGAGTGATCATTATAAATAAGTATTTCTGAAAAATAACTTTTACTCTTAAGTATAGATCTAACACATTTTGAAATATTATTTTCCTCATTTCTTGCAGGAATCAGTACTGAAATTCTATTATTTTCTACATTATTTATTTTTTTTTCTTTCCAATAAATATTTACTAATGAAATAAACAGTGAGTAAGAAATGAATACAGAAATTGTTATTAGTAATATATCAATCATTTGAGTAATGAGTTAGAATTTTTTCTATTGTCATTTTAGAGCTTAATACACACATTGGAACACCTGTACCTGGAGTAGTTGAAGCTCCTACAAAGTATAGATTTTTATATTTTTTTGACATATTTTGATTTCTAAAGGGTCCAATTTGAAAGAAGTTGTGCGATGGTCCAAAAGCTGAACCATCAAATAATCCAAACTGACTCATCCATTTATTTGGATCCCAAACTTCTTCAAAAATAATATCATTTTCTGACAAATTGATTTCTTGATGACTTAATCTTTTAAAAATCCTTGATTTTATCTTTTTGATATCACCATCATTATAACCGGACTTATTTGTTGAAATAACAGGGCATGGAACTAACGCAAAAACACTAGAATTATCTTTTGGAGCTAATGTATTATCTGTCTTTGAAGGTATTGATATATAAAAAGGTAAATCTTCAGGGATTTCTTTCTTTCTAAATAATTCATTAAAAGTTTTTTTGAAATTATTAGGAAGGAAAATTGTATGATGAGTCATGGAATCAATTTTTTTATTTATTCCCCAATAAAAAGTATAAACAGAAGGAGTCATTTTATATTTCTTGAAATTTTTATCTTTATTAATTAATGTTTGAAAAGTTGTTGATGAATCAACATTTGAGACTACTATATTTGATTTAATATGAGTTTGATCAGAAAGTGTAACTCCTTTTACATGATCGTTTTCAATTTTTATTTCTGTAACCCTTTTTTCAGTATGAATTTTTACATTAAAATCTTCATTTAGTTTTTTTAATCCCATAATTAATCCATACATGCCTCCTTTTGGCATCCATAGTCCGTATTGCAATTCTCCAAAAGGTAGAATGCTAAAAAAGCCAGGAAGCTTAAAAGGTGAATCTCCCAAATACATACTGTATGAACTAAAAGCTTCAATAATTTTTTTTTCTTTGAAATACTTGCCTATCTCATCGTACATATTATTTAGTAAACCAAGTTTCAAAAGATTATTAATGCCAGTATTTTTTAACCAAGAAAAAATATTTGAAGAATTTCTAGTTACTAATTTTTCAAATGCTAAATCATACTTATTGTTACTATTCTTGAAGAAATCAATCAGTCCATATCTATCTTGAGAATTAAATTTTGAGACTTCGTTAGATAGATTTGTAAAATCTGAGCTTAATTGAAAATTTGAATGATCTCTCCACATAAAATTTACAGCTGGATCAACAGATATTAGTTCAACATAGTCGTAAAAATTTTTACCTAACGAGTTGAAATAATCTTCATAAACCCAAGGATAATTTAGTAAAGAAGGACCTGTATCAAAAGTGAAACCGTTCTTCTTTAATATATTTGCTCTACCACCTATAGTTTTATTACTTTCATATATGTGAACATCAAAGCCATTTTTTGATAGCAAAGGTCCTAAAGACAGCCCTCCTACTCCTGCTCCAATAATTATTGCTTTTGGTTTCGTGTTTTTCATCAAATATACAGTAGTATTAGTTTCCAAAATTTATTTAGCGGTAAAAAAGAAAACTTGTCTTTGGTTGATAAGCTATACCTGTGGTCTAATGGCATATCTTGAAGAAGTATTTTATTATTTAATTTTCTGAATAATTCCAAACAAGTTTTTATTGCTATTTGACTGTCAGATGCAAAATAGTTCATTCCACTTTCAGCCTTTGAATACCATTTTTCTGCTTCATTTGCCAAAATTTTCCTTGCACTTAGAATATAGTTTTCTAATTCATCCTTACTATTTGGTTTCCTTAATAGTTCTGTTGGGGCATAAAATCTTCCTCTAAAATAATCCTCATATACATCTCTAGCAAAATTAGTAAGTTGTAATGCTATGCCTAAATCTTTTGAAGGAGTTAATAAATCTTCCACTGAATATCCTTCTTCAGGACCATAAATATATGCTAAAAAATATCCAACTACTATTGCTGATCCATAAACATAACCATCTATTAAGTCTTCCATTTTTTTATATTCTGAAACTTCTATATCCTTCCTCATTGCTTCAATGAAAGAAATATAATATTCATCTGGAATTGATTTTTCAACTGCAGCTTTTCTATAGCAAGAAAGAATAGTTGGAATACCGGAATCTACTGATTTTGTGATAGAAGAAAATGTTCTAGATGCCAAAAAATCCTCTTTCCAAGAATCTAGAAGTTGATTTTTTTTCTTATTACTCATAGTGAAAGTATCAACAATCTCATCTGGATATCTTACAGAGGCGTATATTATTTCTACAAGATCTCTTTTTTCTTTTGGTAAAAATCTTGTTACAGTAAAAAAACTATTACTATAGTTTTTTAGGATCTTTTTACCCATTTTTTTGCCTATTTGAAATGCCTCTTTTTGATCTTTAGAATTTAATATTTTTTTTGAAACATTAGATTCTAAATCTTGCCACTCTTTATAGTCCCAAAGATTTTCGTCAGAAATAAAATTTCTATTTTCTATTTTATTTTTTACCATAATTCAATTTTATTCTATATTAGTTAATTATCATCAAGATTTATCAAGAAATAATAAAATTTATAGTCTGAAATATCATACATTTTTTTGCTAACAAATAACTTTTATACATCTTATAATTTATTCATATAGTCTAGAAATGTAGGCCCCTTAAAAATAAACTCATGAATGGACTTCATAATGAAATTTAATTTTTTACTTCCACAATTAATTATCCTGATTCTGTTAGCTAACTTTATTTCGTGTAGTACTCAAGAATCAAATGCGTTGGATATCAATCCTTCACCTCCAGAAGTAACAAAAACTCAATCAGAAAATACACAATCTTATGATAAGGTTCAATCGGAAAAAAAATTAATAACTAGTATTGATAATACTAAATTAGAAAAATCAGATGAAGAAATAGCTTCAGATTTAGAAAATTCTATGATTGTGTTAGATTTTGGGAATGATTCTGATAATTCTATACGTGCTAATTATCGAGTAACTGAACAATTAGCAAGATTATCTTATCCTATAGATGCTGTTGGTTATACAGAAGATGTATCCGGAAGTATATATATCGATGCCACAGGTCAACCTACTCTCGAATCTTTATTAACTATTGATCTTTCTAAACTGAAAAGCGATGAATCTCGTAGAGATAACTACTTGCGAGGTAATGCTTTAGAAACAGATAAATTCCCTCAAGCTTTTTTTCTAGTAAATGAACTCAAGAATCTAGATATGAGTGATCTGACTAACTTAAATTCTAATGATATAGAATTTCAAATGTCTGGAGATTTGACAATACATGGAGTCACTAAATCTAAAACTTGGGATGTTGTAGCAAAATCAGAATTAGGTTCAATTAAAGGCAATGCTTCTATTTCATTTCCTTTTAGTGATTTTGATATAGATATCCCAAAACTTTTTTTCATAATTAGTGTAGAAGATAAGATAACATTAGAACTAGATTTTGATGTAAAAGTTATCTTGAATCCACCTTTAGATATTGACACTTTTGCTCCCACAATCACCTCAGAATCTCCTACTCAGTCGTACGAAGGATATTGATAAAAAATATTGATTACATCTTGTAATTAATATGCTTGACTTAATTAGAACAATTGTTCTAAAATGAACATATGTTCTAATTAAGGAGTTGTTATGACTACAAGATTTTCAAATAGTATTTTACATAAAACAGAAGAGGTTGGGTTAGTAAATAATAATCTAATTCGATCTATAGCTACGAATATAATAAATCATGATAAGTGTGAATATAACATAGGGGTTGAATGTTTCTATTGTTGGCATGAAGTTATGAATGACTTAAGGATATGGGCTATTGTTAGGAATAAAAATGAAAAATCTGTATCAGCTGTTTTTAGTGACTCTATAATTGAATGTCTTTATCCTGGCGTTCTAAAAATGATAAACAAGATTAATGAATTTAAAAATTTTGATTTTCTTTTCTCTAAAAATCATAATGAGGTTTATTACAATGATTCAAAATATTTATTTTCTAATATTGAAACAGTAAATTCAAATTTTTTGATTCTAGAGGCTATAAATTTTGAAGATTATAAATTAAGAGAAGTAGATGCATTAGTAAAGCTTAATATTAAGAAAAATAAGTATTCTCAAGACTATTTTTATATTTCAGAGAACTGTAACCATATATAAGGAGTAATAAATGACAATGATTGAGGATAAAAACTTTTCTTCAAATGAATTATTTTTTGATGAAGGATGTGAATATGCAAATAGTTGCTTGAATTGTTCTTTGCCTCTTTGTAAATATGACGATCCAATACTTGATAATTCTAAATCTAAAATAAATAGAAATTCACTTATTTTTAGTATGAAAAAATCTGATGTAAGTAATAAGGAAATAGCTAAAAGATTAAAAATATCTACTAGGACTGTTCATAGGGTTCTTGCTCAAGAAAATAGTTCTAATCAAAAATTTGTTCTAGACCTGAGAAAGCAAAATTTGATAAAAAAATCTCAGCTAGTATCCATGAAAAACTAAAATTTATATACTACCTCCCAACATAAAGTGTCTTAAATATAATTAAGGCATTTTATGATTAAGGGAAAAGCTAATTTCCTACTAAAAACATTGATCTTTCAGCAATGTTAACGCCTCTATCAGCAATTCTTTCAAGGTTATGGGCTACCCAAAGTAAATAAGTTGATCTTTCTATTTCAAGAGGTTTTTTTTTCATAAGTTCAATTAATCTTAATCTTACTTCAGAATTCAAACTATCTATGACATCATCTTGAGCCTTTATTTCATCAAATCTTTTTTTTACTTCTTCAGAATCTTTTATTAAAAATGTATCGGTAGACTTTCTTAACATTTCAACAGTATATTTACTCATTTGAGGGATAATTACTAAATCTGTAGGAAGAGGTCGAACTCCCATTTTTATAGTTAGGACAGCTATACCTTCAGCATAGTCTCCTATTCTTTCTAATTCTTCTATAACGTACATACAGGAAACAATTTCTCTTAGGTCTGATGCAAGAGGGGCTTGCCTTCTTAGTATTCCCATACATAACTCTTCTAGCTCATTACACATCTTATCGATTAAATCATCTCCCTTGATAACATCTTTTGCTAACTCTGTATCTTGTTCTAGTAAAGAAGTTATTGATTTCTCAATTGAGGATTCAACTGTAGAAGCCATAATTTTGATTTGGGTTTCTAATCTTTCTAATTCTTGATCAAATTCTAACCTAGCCATTACCCAATCCTTCCTGTTACATAATCTTCAGTTCTTTTATCTTTAGGGTTACCAAAAACTGAATCATTTGTACCGTATTCTATAAGCTTACCAATTCTTTCTTCTCCAGCCATCATAACTGCAGCGAAATCACATATTCTAGTAGCTTGTTGCATGTTATGTGTAACTATTACTATTGTTACATTTTGAGATAATTCCTGAATTAAATCTTCTAATTTTGAAGTAGAAACTGGATCTAAAGCAGATGCTGGTTCATCCATTAAGATAATATCTGGATTAATAGCTAAAGCTCTAGCAATACAGAGCCTTTGTTGTTGCCCTCCAGAAAGATCTAATCCATTGTCTTGAAGCCTATCTTTAACTTCATCCCATAAAGCAGCTTTTTTTAAGGATGATTCAACAATTCCTTCTATATCACTTTGAGGGAAACTATTAATTTTCGGTCCAAATGCAACATTTTCAAAAATTGTTTTGGGGAATGGATTAGGTTTTTGAAAAACCATACCAATCTTAAACCTAATTTGAGTAGCATCAGTTTTTTCTGAGTATAGAGAAGTATCATTATAATATACAGATCCCTCAACTTTAGCAGAAGGGATTAAGTCATTCATTCTATTAAAGCATCTAATTAGGGTACTTTTCCCACAACCAGATGGACCTATAAGACCTATTATTTTCTTTTTTGGAATACTAAAACTTACCTTATCTACTGCTTGTGTGTTACCATAATAGACACTTAGATTTTCAGTCTTCAGAACAGCTTCAGTATCATCAAATTGATGAATAAAATTATTTTCCATAACCCCAAATTACTTTTATTTATTTATATTAATATTTCTAAGATTTACCATGCCTTATCTAAGATCTTCTAGTATATCCTAGCATAAGATAAACTAGTATTGTTAAACTAATATTAATATAAAAAATTTTATTAAGCTCAAACTAATCATGAATGATATTTATAGTTTTTCAAAGTCAGAATTAGACGCAATGATTGAAGATTTTGGGTTTCCAAAGTTTAGATCTGATCAGATTTGGAGATACCTTTATAAAAATAATGTAATTTCGTTTAATGATATGACTAATATTTCCAAGAAATTAATCGACTTTCTAATAGAAAATTTTTATATTGGGACTTTAGAAGAAGTAAATAGAATAATTTCAAAAGATAGGTCAACATATAAGAGCTTATTAAGACTAAAAGATGGTAATTTAGTTGAGTCTGTACTAATGAATTATCCTTCTGATAATCATCGAAAGCCAAGAAAAACTATTTGTATATCAAGTCAGGTAGGATGTGCTCTTGGATGCACTTTTTGTGCAACAGGCCAACAGGGCTTTAAAAGAAATCTATCTTCAGGGGAAATAATTTCTCAAATAGTACATTTTACTAAATTAGAAAGTGAAAATTTTTTTGATTCTATATTACACAAACCTAATAAATCATATAATGGAATTAAGAATATTGTTTTTATGGGGATGGGGGAACCTTTAGCAAATTATGAAAATACTATTGAGGCAATAAAAAAAATTAATAGTAATATAGGCTTAAATTTTGGAGCAAGAAATATAACTGTATCAACTGTTGGCTTGGTACCTCAAATATTAAGACTTGCACGAGAAGAAATCCAAATAAATCTAGCTGTATCTATTCATGCTCCAGACAATAAAACAAGGTCTGAAACAGTTCCTATAAATAAAAGATATCCAATAGAAGACTTAATTAATTCTTGTAAAGAATACATCAGAATAACTAATAGAAAGATTTTTTTTTGAATATGTTATGCTCGAAGGCCAAAATGATTCACCTGAGCATGCAAAAAAATTAGGAGAACTATTAAAAGAGATGCTTTGCCATGTAAATCTTATACCTGTAAACCCTACTAATAATTCAGACTACAAAAGATCAAGAAAAAAAATAATTAAAGCATTTCAATCTGTATTAAACGATTATAATGTCCCTTCAACAGTAAGAATGGAAAAAGGAATTGAAGTAAGTGCTGGATGTGGTCAGTTAGCAGAGTCTAACTCTTATTAGTCTGAAATAGCTTCTGCTAAAACTTCTACTAAATATTTTGGATTTTTAGTAGATAAGTCCTTAATTTGATCGTGACAAGAAATTCCAGTTACAATAATTTCTTCTTTTTCATTTGAATTTTCTATGGTTGGTAGGAGTCTATCATTAGCCATAGTTTTTGATATTTCATAATGTTCTTTCTCCATTCCAAAAGATCCTGCCATCCCACAACATCCTGCGTCAATAAGTTTGGCATTAAATTTTTCTGGTAAGTTAAGAGAACTTAAGGAATTAGTTGTGCCATTAAGAGCTCTTTCGTGACAATGAACAAAAAGCAATAAATCTTTATCAACTTTATTCCACTTGATTTGTTGCTTACCATCATCTTGAATTTGCATTATAAGATCTTGTATTGTGAAGGTGTTATCTGAAATTTTTTGAGCTTTATCTCTCATGTCAGCTAAATCAGGAAGCTCATCTTGCAGAGCTGAAACACAACTTGCTTCAATTCCTACAATTTTTATATCTTTCTCAACATAACTGGATAATAAATTAGTATTAAAATCAGCATATTTTTTTGCTTCATCTAAAAGTCCTTTAGATATTAGTGTTCGCCCACAACATTTTCTGTTTGTAATTTCTACTTCATATCCTGCAGATTCTAAAACTTTAACTGCTGCTTTTCCAACATGAGGATGAATAAAATTTATATGTGTGTCGTGAAAGAACAGAATTTTACCCCTTGATCCAGTAGTATTTTGCTTTCTTTTTTTGAACCATGACTCAAAAGTATACGAACTTATTTTAGGCATGTTTCTTTTTCTATCAATTCCAATAATTTTTTCTGTAATTATTTTAGAAAAAGGCATTTTATTTGCAAAATTATATAAAAAAGCTTGAGGTCCTGATATCAATTTATATAACTTAGGGACTCCTCCAACCAATTTTGATCTTAATGGAACTTTATTTTTTTTATAGTAATTATTAAGAAATTCATATTTAATTTTTGCCATATCAACATTAGCAGGACACTCTGATTTACAAGATTTACATTCTATACATAAATCTAATACTTCTAACATTTTTTTATCTGTTAAGAAGTCTTCTTGTAAAGAACCAGATAGCACCCCCCTTAATGCATTAGCTCTTCCTCTAGTAGAATGAACTTCCTCTCTAGTTGCCATGTAAGAAGGGCACATAGCCCCAGCATTAAGTTTTCTGCAAGCACCAACTCCAATGCATTTTTCTATGGCTCCTTCGAAACCTCCTTCAACTGAAAAATCTAGAAGCGTATCTATTTTTTTTAATTTATAAGCTGTACCATACCTAAGATTATCTCCCATCTTAGGTGTGTCAAATATTTTGCCTGGATTCATAATTGTAGTTGGATCAAAAGCGCCTTTAAGCTCTCTGAATGAATCTATTATTTTTGGACCATACATTTTTTCAGACCAAACTCCTCTTACAATTCCGTCTCCATGCTCTCCGCTCAAAGATCCGTCAAACTCCTTAACTAAATCAGAAATTTCATCTGAAATCTTAATCATTCTTTCTATTCCGTCCTTAGTTTTTAGGTTGATTGTTGGTCTTATATGCAAACATCCTTCAGATGCATGACCATAATAACCAGCTTCGGTTCCATTATTTCTTACAATCTCATCAAATCTTTTAACATATTCTGGTAACTTTTCTGGGGAAACGGCTGTATCTTCTACAAAGGGGATTGGCTTCTTATCTCCTGGGATATTCATCATAAGTCCTAAGCCAGCTTGTCTCATAGCCCAAACCTGAGATATTTTTGCAGAATCAAAAAGAGTAGTTATCGCATATGAGAGATTTAGTCGTCTCATTTTATCAGATAGCTTCTTAATTTTACTTCTAACCTCTGTTTCAGTTTCTCCGTTCATTTCAACTACTAAAATATCGGTAGGTTCTCCTTGTAAGAAATCTAAATTTCTTGAAAAACCTAAAGATTGTTTTGCCTGAGTAATTATCATTTTTCCGATATGTTCAACTGCTGCAGGTCCTTCTTCAAGTGTAGCAACAGTTGCTTCCATTGATTCAATTAAATCTTTGAAATGTAAAATTGCTAATCCTACATATTTAGGTAAAGGTTCTAGGTTTAGCTTCGCTTTTGTTACTGCAGCTAAAGTCCCTTCTGATCCAACCATTATATTAACTAGGTTTAATTTATTAGAATTTGGATGTACCATATCTAGGTTATATCCACCTACTCTTCTATTAACCTTAGAGTATCTAGCATTTATTTCGTTATAATATTTAGATGACATACTCATTACGTCTCTATAGATTTTTCCTTCTAAATTTTCTAATGAGATTTTATCCTCTAATCTCTTACCGGACATTTCCTCAAAATAAGCTTTAGAACTATCGGACAAGATTACTTCCATTTCTCTAACCTGATCTACAGTTTTACCATAAATAACTGAATGTGTTCCACATGAATTATTTCCCATTGCACCTCCAACATTTGCTCGAGATTTAGTGGACGGATCAGGTGTGAAATGCAAATTTGTATACTTTAGCTTTTGATTTAAGTTATCAATAGTTATACCTGGTTCTGTGATAACATAGTTTTCTTCAGGATTTATTTCTAATACATTATGCATGTATTTTGAAAAATCTATTACAACGGCTGAATTTACAGTTTGCCCAGAAAGACTTGTACCTCCACCTCTTGGCAATATAGCTGTATTGTTTCTATTACATATATCAATGATTGCAGAGACATCATCAGCGTTTTTAGGAAGAGTGACTCCAATTGGAGTCATGCTGTAAATAGAGCCATCAGTAGAATACATTTGTTTGTATACTTCGTCAAATTTAACTTCACCCTGTATACTTTTACTGATCTCATTTTCTAAATGAGCATTAATCTCTTTACTAGATTTTTTATTAGCTAGTGTCATTAAAATTAATTAATTAATAGAATCAATGGTATATATTTGTTCTCCACCAGGTGTAGAAACAGTAACTTCATCACCCATCCTTCTGCCAAGTATGGCAGAACCAACTGGTGAAACACTTGATATTTTACCTAGAAGTGGGTTTGCTTCATTTGCTTCTACTAATTGATAATCGTAATTGTTATTATTATTATGGTTCTTAACAGAAACTTTAGATCCTATTACGATTCTATCTCCACCTGAAGTATTATCAATTATATTTGCTATCTTAAGAATTGATTCAATCTCAAAAATTTTAGAGTTGACCATTTCAATCTTTTCCCTTGCTGCATCTAGAGGTGCATTTTCTCTAATATCACCATCTGCAGCAGCTCTTCTAACTTCTTCAGCTAATTGAGGTCTCTCGGACTTAAAATCTTTTAGTTGCTTTTCATAGTCCTTATAGCCAGCTTCAGTTAGATTTATTTGTTGCACCTTGCTATCTTCAAGCCTTTTTGTTATTTTACCAACATTAGATTTTTTCATTCTAAGATGAGAGGCTAAGTTAGAGTTAGTCAATTCAGATGATCTTAGAAAAGTTAGAAATTTTTTTATATGAGCTACTTTTTGGGGGCTAGTATCTGTACTAGATCTTTTAGCAAACTCATCTGAGTAAACTCCAATTTCTGAGGGAGTGATAGTTTCAACAGACCTATCAGGACCCAGCCACCTAACCATTCTTCCAATTTCTTGCTGTGCTGTATTATTTAATTTTCTTGAGGATGTTTTCACATAGAACTGAAAAGCATCAGATAGGCTATTTATTTCAGAAATGTTTTCAGTTTCCTCTATAATTGACTTAACTTCAGCTTTCTTAGACAATTCAAAACTCCCCAGTAAAATTTCGTATCCTATCATTTTAAATGAATTTTTGATAAAAAGCTTTCTTAAATGAATGTTTTTATGAAGAAACAATTTTTTTATTCAATATTTTTGATAATATTAAATAATTGAAAAATAAAAGATATTATCGAAGAATAAGAAATTTAAGAAAAAATGCCAAAAAGAACTTATCAACCTAAAAATAGAAGAAGAGCTAGGGTGCATGGGTTTAGATCTAGAATGAGATCAGCTAGCGGAAGAAGAGTTTTGGCAAGAAGACGAAATAAGGGTCGAGAAAGACTTACTGTTTAATTAGATTTGGAATTTATCAGTCTAAAAAAAAAATCAGAATTTATTGAATTAAAAAAATTCGGTAAAAAAATTAATTATAGATTTGTTTCAATTACATTTCTTGAAAACCAAGATGATTTTAGATTGGGATTTCAAATAACAAAAAAATCTGGTAATGCAGTTTTTAGAAATAAAATCAAAAGACAGATAAAAAATCTGATAAATGAAATATTTTCTAACCAATTGGAAATTCCAATGAATAAAGGTTTTTGGTTGCTAATTTACGTAAATCCAAAGATAGATAAATTCCAATATTCTGAATATAAATCTTTTTTAAAAAAGAAATTTGATTTATAGGAAAAAAAATTGAATGAAATAAAATTATTTTCACTCAAAATTGATATGATTATGAAAAAATCATCTATTGCTTTTTTATCCTTTTATAAATATGCAATATCCCCATACCTCATGAGTCAATGCTGCTACGCTATATCTTGCTCTGAATACTCAAAATTTGTAATTAATGAAAGAGGATTTATTTTAGGCCTAATTTACTCTTTTATTAGATTATCTAAGTGTACCTTATTACCTTTTAAAAAATTTATATTCATTAATAAAAAAATTAAGCTTTTATTATTCGTTTTTACTTTCTTTACTTTTGTCTCTTGTACGAATTTTGAACATCAAGGTGGTTGGTCTGATGTAATACTAGATCCTGACAATAAAAGTTTTTTTGTTACATCTAATAAAGGTAAGGTATTTAACATAGTTTCGAATGATGGTATTCCGAGAATAAACTGGTCTTACCCTGAAGAAGAAAAAGGAACTTCATACTCAAATCCTGTTTTATATAAAAATTCAATATTAAGTGCAAAATTTGATTGCAGGGGTAAAAATTGTGAAGGGGAAGTTTTCGAAATAAGAAAATCAGATGGCCAGGTTATTTGGAATAAAAATATACCATCCAAAATAAATCCAAAGCTTCAAATATTTAATGATATTTTGATTTTTTCAACCCTTGAAAAGCAAAATAGTGTAGAGGATCCAAAATCAAGTAATATTTACCTTATTTCACTTAGAGATGACGATACAAAAGGAGAAGTTGTAGGCAAAATACCTGTTATTGGTGAAATTTGGAATGGAGTCTACTTAAATAATGAAAAAATTTTTGCTGCAACATTAGAAGGATCTCTAAATATTTTTGATGCTAATAAGTTCGGAGATTTTTCAAATAACTCTTTAGATGAAATTTCAATAGATACGGTTAATTTCCCATATGCAATAAACTCTCCATTATTCTTTTTAGAAAACCGCATAATGTTTTCTGATACTTCAGGTATGTTTTATTCTGCAGATATAAATAACCTTCAAAATTTTAATCAAATAGATTTAGAAAACTGGATGATTTCTAAGCCCTTATTTAATGATTCCAAAATTTATGTGTTTACTCTCAATGGAGATATAATCACAATTCATCCTGATAAATTTGAAATTATAGAAACATTTAATACGGATAAAGTTATTGTAGGAGATCCTAAAATCCTAAAACTCGGTACTGATGAATATATACTTTTACCCACTGAAAAAGAAGGTATTGAGATTATTAATATTAATGAATTTGATAAAGGTAATAGCGTAGGAAGGTATTCTACTGAAGAAAAATTGTATAGCTCTCCATTAATCTTTGAAAATAATTTGATAATTCATACACAAGAAAGTAAATTATTATTTTTTAAGGTTAAAACAAGAGATATGTACTATTGCCTTAATTTAAATGAAGAAAAGATATGTAACTAATTATGAATATTTTTAGTTTATTTTGGACAAATATAATAATGAAGCCTATGATAAATAGTCTTTCTATTCTCTATGATTTATTAGGAAATAATTTAGGTCTTTCTATTATAAGCTTTACTGTTATTGTAAGATTTATTCTTATTCCACTTACTATCAGACAAACAAAACAGATGAAAAGGATGCAGGATCTTCAACCACAGCTTCAGGCTATTCAAAAGAAGTATAAAAACAAAACTCCACAAACTAGACAAAAGCTACAGCAGGAAACTATGGCTCTATATAAAGAGGCAGGAGTAAATCCTATTGGTTGCTTAGGTCCACTAGTTATACAAATGCCTATTTGGATTGGTCTCTATAGAGCAATTCTCAAGAGTGCTCCTTCATCTCCTGAAGGATTTGTAGATCTTTCTAAATATTTTTATTCTTGGAACTCATCAATTTCTAAGATACCTTTTGACAGTAATTTTATTGGAATTGATCTTGTAGATTTTGTTCAATTTGCACCTACTCCATGGCAGTTTGCACTTCCTTTGATTGTTGGATTGTCAATGTTCATACAGCAAAAATTTACTACAGCACCCACAACTGATCCGAGGCAACATCAGACCCAACAAATGATGCTTTGGATGATGCCTATCATGTTCGCAGTATTTACATGGCAATTTCCTGCTGGTTTAGCAGTATATATATTTTTTTCTAATTTAGTTGGTATAGGGATACAGTACTTTGTAGGAGGTAAACAACCATTAATGCTTTTTGGTAGGCTTTATTTCGGTACTACAGAATCTAGAGAAATATATTTAGAAAAATTAAGTGCACAAAAAGAAAGTAAAAATACAGAAGTTAATAACTTAAAGAAGGAGGAAACTAATGAATCCACGAATATTCAAAGGGAAGACAGTAGAAGAGGCAACAGAAGAAGCTCTAAAAACTCTAAAAAAAGATCTAGAAGATCTAGAAATTAAAATAATAGATACTGGAAGAAATGGTATTCTTGGTCTTGGAGGGCAACCAGCTGAAATCGAAGTATATATTACTGGTGAACCAATTGATAACTTGGGTGAAGAGATCGAGACAAATAAGAAAAAATCTCCTATCAAGCCACTTAAAAAGAAAAAAACAACAAGAAAAAATAAATCTAGCTCAAGTTCTAGTACTATTACAAAGCCTAGACCTAAGATTAAAAATGAAAATAAGGATTATCCAACTGAAAAAGATCCAGAACTAGAAACAGCTGTTGGAAAAATACTAAGCAACTTAATCAAGTCTGCTAACTTAGAGGCAGATGTTTATGTCAGAGATGAAATGGAAGAAGGCTCTATCGTTTTCGAACTAGAAGGTAAAGACTCTGGTCTAATTATAGGAAGAAGAGGAGAAACTCTTTCATCAATTGAATATCTTGTAAGACTCATTGCTAGTAAAAATCTTGATAAAAGAGCAAATGTAATGATTGATGTTGAGGACTATAAATTAAGAAGAAAAGAAAAATTAGTAGGGATAGCAAAAAGAACTGCTGAAAAAGTTCTAAAAACTGGAAAAAGAATTAGCTTAGAACCTATGTCAGCCTCTGAACGAAGAATAATCCACGTCACTTTAGCTGATAATTCTAATGTTAGTACTCAAAGTAGAGGAGAAGGCTTGCAAAGAAAAGTTGTAATTAATCCATCAGAAAACTAAAAGGTGATCAGCTCATTAGTTATAGGGAATACCTCTATTGATATACTCGATGATTCAACTGAACAACTTGGCGGATCAGTTGCTTATATTTCAAATCTACTAGTGAAAGCTGATCAAAATGTTACTGTTATATCATCTTTTGGTAGAGATTATCCGACAGAAATTTTTGATCCAAGTATAAAATCTATTTTTTCTTTATCTAATGTAACCACAAAGTTTAAGGTTAGTTATAAAGATTTATTAAGAGAAATGTGTCTAGTAAGTAGAGCTGATCATTTAGACTTAAGATTTCTAAAAAGAAAAAAAATTCATGATGACGTTATCTTTTTTGTTCCAATTCTAGATGAAATAAATATTTTAGATACCAAAGATATTTTAAGAAATAATAAAGATGTGTTTTCTGCATCTATTCCTCAAGGATGGATTAGAAATTTCAATCAAAGAAAAATAAAAATTGATTTTTCTTTATTATCGGAATTTCCATGTTTTGACCTAATCTTTTTTTCTCATGAAGAAATTTCTTCAGCTAAGATTGACCTATCCATATTATTAAAATTGTCAAAAATATTGGTTATAACCCATGGTGATAAGGGTTCTACAATTTTTTCATCCAATAAAACTATAAATATTCCTGCGCATAAAGCTAAAGTAATTGATTCTATAGGAGCAGGAGATGTATACGCAGGAATATTTATAGATGTTTATCTCAAGACTAAAAATTTAGAAAAAGCAGGCAAAGCTGCATCTAAAATTTCTTCTAAGAGTACTGAAATTTCGGGTTTAGAAGGTCTTAAAAATTATTTAAAAATTTAATTCAGACGCTGCTGTCATAGTTGTTAGATAAAAAATTACTGAAGCTATAATGTGCTTGTCTTTTATGATTACCTCTTCAGGAGACTCTCCCAAATTACCTTGAGATGTAACTTTATAATATCTATAAATTCCATATGAAAAAAAGATGGAAGTTATTAGAAATAAAAAGTTTCTTTGATTACTTAGGATTTCTGAAAAACAATATATAGCATAAAATAAAATATTTAGTATTAAAACTAAATAAATTACTCTAGGGACATATTTCTTTGAATAAAAAACTCGAATATCACTATACCTAACATTTTTATAATGCTTTGATTCAGAAAATCTTTTTATTAAGATTATTAATAAAGATGCTAAAAAAGTTAATATGTATAGCCAAATAGATATTTCAAAATTAATTGATAATGTTCCTACTATCATTCTTGTAATATAAAAGATACTGATGCAAAGTATGTCTAAAGCAGGAATACTTTTAATTAATCTTGAGTAAGAAAAACTTAAGATTATGTAAGAAAATATTATATAAATTATTTTAGAATCTACAACATATGCACAAGCAATACTTATCAAGAAAAGAATTATTATGAAAATAACTATTTCTAGAATACTAATTAATCCTAAAGAGATTGGCCTATTTTTTTTAATTGGATGATTTTTGTCATATTCTCTATCCATCAAATCATTTACTTGATATCCAATAATTGATGCACAACAAAAAGATATGAACGCTAGAAAATTATTAGTAATAAGTGTAATATTTTCATCAAAACTTAGAATTCTCCATTTTTCTAATGTAAAAAAAAATGGTACAAAAATTATAAAATTCTTAAGTACTTGTTTAGGTCTAGAAGATTTAATAAATTTTTTCATAGTTAATTGATTATTTATATTTTTTATATAAATCAAATATAATTCAACGATTATATTAAAAAGCTTAAAAACCTATTAGATATCTACTTTATAAATAAGTTCTATGATGCAAACATTAAGTTACTTGCATTATAAACAGCAAAGAAAATCAATGGCCATTGAATCTCTAAACGAAGAGTGTGGGGTTTTTGGGATAATAAGTCCTAAAGAACAAGTTGCAGAATCTATTTACCTAGGTCTTTTTGCTCTACAACATAGAGGTCAAGAAAGTGCGGGAATTGCTACTTCAGATGGATCTAAATTATTCAAAAAAACAGATACAGGTCTTATAGCAAATGTATTTAAAAATATTCATGCATCAAACTTAAAGGGTAATTTAGGTATTGGGCACACTAGATATTCAACTACAGGAAGTGATTCAAAAAAAAATGCTCAACCTTTAATTGTTAGGGGCATAAATGGAGAAATTGCACTCGGGCATAATGGTAATTTAGTCAACACAGAAGAACTAAAAGAAAAGTTTTTATCAGAATTTCAAATTGATTATAAGACAACTGCTGACTCAGAAGTTATTGCACATATGTATGCTAATTCATTAGGAAAAGATTGGTTTGATAGATCAAATTATTGTATGAGATATATTAAGGGTGCCTTTTCTATACTTATTATGACAAAAGATGAATTAATCGGAGCAAGAGATCCTTTGGGTATCAGGCCATTGTGTCTGGGAAAAAAAGAAGGTTCATGGATCCTTTCATCTGAATCATCAGCCTTGTCTCATATAGGAGCAGAT
>MDTD01148956.1_pt1 | contig 52464 bp, 28 predicted proteins | sample 811221 | NCBI WGS metagenome assembly MDTD01 (sample SAMN05326646, study PRJNA326480) | marine metagenome | isolation source: seawater | place: Pacific Ocean: South West | collected 2011 | reverse complement strand
TCGTGGGTTTTTTGCGTCTTCACTTGCAACATATGCCTCAACAAACTCACCACCCTGTCACTTCGTGACATCCCTCCTCTCGAAAGGCTTGAGAGGAGGGATGATTCAACCGATACACACGAAGATTTGGCGATACGTGGGGCAAACGATGTACACGGTTATTTTGTTATGAATCTGTTCCGGCAGAGGTTTTGTGGTTTTGAGGGCGGGTCTTTAGACCTGCCCAATTCTGAACGATGCGATGCTTGTAGCATCGCGTACCCTCTCTATAGGCCCAGGTTTTAACCTGGGTGCACTGCCATTTGTATCCTGATCACCGCTCACATATGGTTGTATTCATATCCTGAACACCGCTCAAATATGGCTGTATTCGTATTTGCTTGGTGTGTCTTTGTGGATGGTTTTCTAGAACAGGAGCATGGTTTGAATGATTGGATAGAGGGATTCGTTTGGTTGGCATCACCGGGTTCAAACCCAGCGCTATAGAGGTGGGCCCCTGTATCCGCCCTATGAATTTGTACGTATCGTTGATTGGCAAAGATTGGATACGAGCAAAATATAAGCGTTCCCCTACCTTATTTTCCGGCGACGTACAATCCAACAGCGCCGGCTGTGAGGACACCACTTGTGATCCAGAGCGCGGTTGCGGTTGTGGCCGTTGTTTGCGCTGAGCTGTAGTGGGGGAGACTGTTGGGGGCTTCTGTACGCATCTTATCGATGTGTCCGTACGTCACCCCTGTCAGAATCCCCGCGGTGGTTGCGGCGAGGATGCCTGTTCCTGCTGCAATCACAGAGATCATGTGCGTCTCAAGGAAGGGTTTGGGGGGAGGTTGTGTGGGGGTGATGCGGCGGAGCATCGCTCTTCTCTCGACTGGACGAGGGACTGGACGTTTGATGATGCGCTTGGGGGGTTTGGGTCGCAGGGCTTCGAAGAATTTGACGACACTTGGTGCTTGTCCTGATGGGAGTTTGAGCGTTCGATCGAGAGACATCGCTTGTTTCCAGGTCTTCGCAGCGGTTTGTTGCTCTCCCTGGTTGTATTGACAGATCGCGAGATAACGGAGCGCTTGCAAACGATCCTTTTTCGAGAGCCCTTTTGTGTCGAGGGCTTTTTGGAAGGCTTTACCAGCCTTTTCAAATTCGAGCTCTTTGTAGGCAAGCAAGCCTTGTTGGATGTCGGTTGAAGACGCAAGAGCCATTGTTGGACATAAAAGAAACACACAAAACAAGAAAATGACATGTTCAATGAATGATTTTGACACGGGAAACCTCCAAATGATTGTTTGGCACAAAATAACACAAACCGTCGGTGGAGGGGAGGAAAATTTCGTACCATCGTACGTGTCGTCTTCTTGTATGGAGGGCAGCTTCTTGCGTGAAGAGGGGGCGTGGGCTAGTGTGGCTGGATGATAGCTCGATCATGAGCGTGATTCCAAGATGATATGAAGTACAAAACAAAGTGTGGATAGGAGGATGTGTATTGGCTAAAGTCAAGGCTTTGAACGTAAAGGCGCTTGTTCGTTGTTGTGATCCCGGACGTTTTTCTTTTTCAACGACCTCAGAGCTTGATGGGAGCAGCGGGATTGTCGGTCAAGAACGTGCCGAAGATGCGGTGCGTTTTGGACTGGGGATACAGCGCGAAGGTTACAATTTGTTTGTGCTCGGCTCACCTGGAAGCGGGAGAGAGAGCCTTGTCCGTGCCCATCTTGAGCGGCTCGCCAAAGAAAAGCCCATCCCACCTGATCTTTGTTATGTCCATGACTTTGATAATGAACACCAACCTCTGCTGCTGACGTTGCCCGCAGGCAAAGGGCGCAAGCTCAAAGAGGACATGAAGGCGCTCATCGACGACCTTCGTTATGGTGTGTCCACTGCGTTTGAGCGGGCCGAGGTGCAGCGCAAGCGGCTCTCTATTGAGCAATCCTTCAAGGAGAAGCCTGAGTCTAAAATCGAAGTGCTGCGCAACAAGGCCAAGAAAAAAAATATCACGATCATGGAGACCCCAATGGGCCTTGCGATCGTGCCGATGAAAGATGGGGAGATGATGCCTTCTGACGAGTTCGAGAAGCTCCCCAAACGCAAGCGCAATCAATTCGACAAACACATCGAGGTCGTCCAACAGGAATTACAAGAGATTCTCCACGAAGTACCTCGTTGGAATCGTTTGCGAAAAGAGGCACTTGAAAAGCTCGAAGAAGAAGTGACGCTCGAAGCTGTCGAGCCATTTTTTGAGAAGCTGCGCAAACGCTACGCAAGGTATCCGCGGGTGATCGAGTATCTTCGCGCTGTTGAAAATGACGTCGTCAAACATGCGAGTGAGTTTATCGAAAACGATGAAGACGCACACCCCATGCTGGCTTTCGCCGCACAATCCGCACAGCAAACGACAGGGCACCGATTCGAAGTCAACGTGATCGTCGATCACAGCGACGCCGAGACTGCGCCTGTGGTTTTTGAGAGCCATCCCACCCATCAGAATTTGATGGGGCGGATTGAACACATGGCACAGATGGGGGCGTTGACGACGAGCTTTCATCTCATCCGAGCGGGCGCACTCCACCGCGCAAATGGTGGCTATTTGGTGCTCGATGCGCGTCGTGTATTGCAGCAACCTCAGTCTTGGGACAGCCTCAAAAGGGCGCTCAACTCAGGTAAGGTCAGTATCGAATCTCTCGGTCAGGCGCTCGGTCTGATCAGCGCAGTGTCTCTCGAACCTGAACCGCTCTCTCTAGACGTGAAGCTCGTCCTGATCGGTACGCGTATGCTCTACTATATGCTCTGTCATTACGATCCAGACTTTCATGAGTTGTTCAAAGTGGAGGTCGACTTTGAAGACGATATGGAGCGTACGGACGAGAGCGAGTTGGAGTATGCTGAGGTATTGGCCGCGTTGGTCAAAAAGTCCGAGCTGCGCTCTTTTGATCGAAAGGCGATTGCCCGCATTATCGACTACGGTGCGCGTTTGACTGGACATGCCGGAAAGCTGACGCTCCATTTTCGTCAGATCGAAGACTTGATGCTTGAGGCGGATTACTGGGCGAGAGAGTCAAGACACAATATCGTACGAGAGGCGGATGTGGACAAAGCGCTCAAACAGCAAGAGATGCGCACGGACCGTATTCGTAAGCGGATGTTGGATCAGATCATACGTGGCACTGTTGTCATCGATTCCGAAGGTGAAAAGGTCGGTCAAATCAATGCTCTCGCTGTTATCCAAGTCGGGAAGACTCGCTTTGGACGTGTGTCGAAGATCTCATCACAGGTCTGGCTTGGGCGTGCAGGTGTGTTGGATATCGAGAGAAAAGTTGATCTGGGTGGTCCTCTTCATACAAAGGGGATCTTGATTTTAAGCAGCTATATCAAAAGTACGTACGGTTCAGAGCGTCCTCTGGCCCTCTCCGCGAGCCTTGTTTTTGAACAGTCCTATGGCGGGATTGATGGAGACAGTGCTTCTTTTGCGGAGTGTTGTGTCTTGCTGTCTGCGATCTCAGAAGTGCCTCTGCGGCAAGATCTCGCTGTGACAGGTTCGATCAACCAACATGGAGGCGTCCAGGCGATTGGAGGCGCAAACGAAAAAATCGAAGGGTTCTTTGATCTGTGTCACGCTCGTGGGTTGACGGGGACACAAGGGGTGATCATCCCCAAAAGCAATGTTCCCCACTTGATGTTGCGGCGTGATGTCGTGGAAGCTGTGAAGAGGGGAGAGTTCCATATCTACCCAATTGAGCATGTCGAAGAGGGGTTGCAATTGCTTACTGGTTTGACACCCGGAAAGCGCAACAAAAATGGAAATTTTGCCAAAAATACGATGCATGGGCATGTCGAAATCAAACTCAAAGATATGTTTGACAAAGTTAAACAGGCGAGCAAAGCACCGAAGTCGCAGAAAACCGCCAAAAAATAGACTTGACAGTTCACCTATTTTTTGCACTTTTCTATTCTTGTGTGAAGGTGATTCATCATTTTCATGCGGGCATGATTCGTTCATTTTATGATCTTCGCTGGTTGTATACTCTTTCCAAGATGTTTACGTTGATGGAAGAAGACTAGACTGGTCAGTCACTTTTGTGCGAAAAAGGATCTGGCACATTGAGCTCACGCAAACAGGACAAACAAAAGCAGGAGAAGCGAAGTCTCGTCAGGAGTGCTGCATATCGATGTTTTCGAGACGCTGGATACTACGGGACAAAGGTGGATGACATCTGCGATAGCGCAGGGCTGTCCAAAGGTAGCTTTTACAACCTTTACAATTCGAAACAAGAAGTCTTTATCGATCTGCTCAACACATGGGCACTTGAGGTGATTCCAGAGATCTTTGAGCAATTTGAAGCCTCTGTGGTTGGGCGTGAAAACTCCATCAGTCAGATCAGGTCGGCACTCTCCGAGGAGCTGCATCGTGGGCGGACGGTGATTCCACTGTGGTTGGAGTTTAACGTGCTCGCGATCCACGAAGAATCCTTTCGTCGCGCCCTCGCAAAGTTCTATCGTCGGGCGCGTTCAGCGATTGCAGATGTCTTACGTCCCTCAATGAGGCTCGTCTTCTCTGAAGATGAACTGCAAGGTGTCGCCAACGTCATCTTTGGTGCCTACATGGGACTTGTGACCCAAGAGATCACAGATCCAGGTAACGCAAACGCCGAGTACGCAATCGACCAATTCTTGAAGGTCCTCGGTCCCTGGCTTCAACACCTTCAATTCAAAACAGCGCCTCCACAATCCCCAGAGGGACAAAGTCCTTCCTGACGTCCCACTCGTCCCTTTTCATCATCACACAGCTCCTCTCTTTGTGGCACTTGCTGCCTGCCGCTCTTTTCTTACTACGCCATACGTTTGTCTGAATCCTACCTCTTTTGTATGTCATTCTTGTTGACTTTCCTTCTCAATCGGTATATGTCGAACCTGTCCATTTTTAGACTCATGGGTCGATGTCTCGTTAAAGCTCTGCCCTTGGGCTGCTCTGAAAGTGTGACTGCGTAGTCAAGACACAAACAAATGTTGCGCCATAAAAAGCGCAAAACCCCCGTGAATCGTGAAAGGGACGGAGATAGATATGGAACATCAGGCCACGAGCAAAACGAATCACGAGTCTTCTAATGGTACGAGCAATGGTACCCAAGAGCACAACACAGAGGTCCCCGAACAACCTGCGGTCGACGAGACCGCGTCCTTGTTGTGGAGACTTTGTCATGGCACCGAAAAGGCAACGCTCACATTTGCCGGTCAGGGTGTGATTGACCTCGATGCCTTCGTCGATGACTTTGTCGACAATGAGATCATCAGAGAAACATTTCTCTCTGGGAGCGCTTGCCTAGAAGCACTTGCACTCGACCCCGAAGCTCGCTGGAGTGGCTATGTCTCACAAGGTATGAACATCGCACAGTGGTTGTCGGTGCCAGAGACTCGCCCCGAACAAACCTATCTCTCCTCCTGTGTGGTGTCACAGCCTCTGATTCTGCTCTGTCAAATTGCGCTCTACAGGGATCTGTACGCGCGTGGACTCAAGAAGGCATGGAACGAAGGTGCCATCGACTCCGCAGTAGGACACTCTCAAGGGATCTTGCCCGCGCTGTTGATCGCCGAAAGTCCCAACGGTGACATTTGCCTGGAGCGACTCAATGATTATCTCCGTTACGCCTTCTGGCAGGGGATCGCGATGGCGACGTCCTATGAAGAGTCAGGACACGCACTTCGCGATGGAGACGCGACACCGATGGCCGCCGTCAGTGGGATGGATATCAGGACCCTCTCGGCGTTTGTCGATGGTGTCAACAAACAGCTCCCTCCGACCTCGGCGATGGTCATCTCTCTCCACAACACACGCACACGCTTTGTATTGAGCGGCCCTATCCCTTCTTTGAGGATTTTGCACAGCGTCCTCGAAGCTCGCGCGAAAAAAGAAGCGGAGAAGAAAAAAGAAGGACAATTTGGCGGCAAGCCACTCTCCTTTACCTGGGAATATCTCGATGTTGGAGGTGCTTACCACTCTCCTTATATGGAGACTGGACGCAAGCTCATGCAGGAGCGCGTCAAGGCGCTTGGTTTCTCTGTCGACGCCTCGGCCCTTCAGATCGACGTGTACTCCCCTGACAATCTCAAACGCTACAACGATTCCCCTGATCTGACTCAGCAGATGATTACTGAGCAGTTTGTACGCTCTGTCCAGTGGAGCGCGGCCATTCGTCTCGCTGTTGAAGGGACGGACGCTTCGTTTGTGCTCGACTTTGGTCCTGGGGATGGTGTCGCTAGACTCACACGTTCAGCGCTCAAGGGACTCGGCGCACGCATCGTCCCACTCGTCCTACAAAGTGGACAACAACAACTCTTTGAAGTGTTCGAAGAACAGCGCGCTCCTGTTCGCTACACGGACTTTTTGCCACAGCGCAAAACATTGGCCGATGGTAGTCTTGGGATTGAGAACCTTTACACTCGCGCGACAGGACAACGACCGGTCATTCTTCCTGGGATGACCCCTACAACGGTCGAAGTACCAATCGTCGCAGCTGCAGCCAATGCAGGTTTTACCTCCGAATTGGCTGGAGGGGGACAGGTCTCCGAGCGGATCTTCTGGTTGCGTATGGAAGAGCTCGCGGAGCAACTTGAACCTGGCCGTGAGATCGTCTTCAACGCGCTCTACCTCGACCCTTATCTGTGGGACCTTCACGTACGAAAGACCGGACTCGTCCAAAAGGCACGCAAAGCCGGCTACCCCATCTGTGGGATCACTATCAGCGCCGGTCTTCCTGAGACCAGCGAGGCCGTCAAGATCCTCGATGAGTTCGCCTCACTTGGTATGTGGTTAAATGCCTTTAAACCCGGAACTGTCGCGCAGGTGAAGCGCGTGGTTGAGATCGCAAAGGCTGCACCTCAGCACACGATCTTTGTCCATCTTGAAGGTGGAAAGGCCGGAGGACACCACTCCTGGGAAGATCTGGACCAGCTCCTGCTTGAGAGCTATCATATGATCCGCGAACAATCCAACCTCGTCCTATGTGTCGGTGGTGGGATCGCTGACGAAGACCGAGGTGTCGAGCTGTTAAATGGTTCATGGTCTGACAAGTACGGTGTCCCTGCGATGCCTGTCGATGCAGTGTTCCTCGGGACGTTGACGATGGCTTGCCTGGAAGCTGCGACCTCTCCGCAGGTCAAAGAAGCGCTCGCGAAAGTGGCCGGCGGGGATAAATGGGTCTTCGCCGGAAAATTTGATGGTGGGATGACCTCTGGTAAGAGCGGTTTGAACGCAGACATTCACTATATCGATAACCCTGCATCTCGCTGTGGTCGCCTGCTCGACTCGGTTGCTGGCGATGAAGAAGCGGTCCAGGCGCGTCGTGATGAGATCATCGAGACGCTCAACGCGACTGCCAAGCCGTACTTTGGTGATGTCGAGAAGATGACGTACTTCGAAGTCGCAGAGCGTCTGGTGTCCTTTCTGGCGATTGGACGTAACGGTCGATACGAAGATGGTTGCTGGCTCGATGTGACCTACCGCGCGCGTGTGTTTGACTTCTTGCGTCGAGCAGAAGGGCGTCTGTGTGAGCAAGAGGCTGGTGTTGTTGAGAGCTTTTTGAAGGATCCCAAGGCGCTCGATACGCCCCAGGCTGTCCTCAAGGAGTTTGTCGAAGTCTATCCACAAGCGCAAACACAGCTTCTCCATCCCCTCGACGTTCGCTTCTTTGTCCAGCGCATCTGTGGTCGCCCTGGAAAACCCGTCAACTTTATCCCTGTTATCGACGCAAATGTCCGTCGTTGGTACAAGTCCGACTCTCTTTGGCAAGCCCACGACGATCGCTACGAGGCGGAAAAAGTCCTGATCATCCCAGGCCCAGAGGCCGTCAAAGGGCTCAAGCAAGCTGACGAACCAGTCGCTTCTTTGCTCGGTCGTTTTGAGCAGGCGTTGGTTCAGGATGTCGCAGAGCGTGGTGTTGTTGAGCCATCCCTCGAACGCGAAGATTCCGGCTGGATGCCCTCATGGGGCGTTGGAGATGTTGACCACGATGGTATCATCAACGTCGTCGCCTCACAGCCTCCCCACGAACATGCTTGGGAAGATTACTTCGCAGAGCGTTTCAGCGGTCCCATCGCGTCTTTGTTTGCGTCCCATCGTATCATCGACGGCAAGCTCTCTCGTCCAAACCCCGTCAGACAACTCTGCCGTGCGATCCCTGGCGCAAAGATGCGCATTCAGATCGAGCCCTCCAACAAACAAGTCAGCGCGATCCGTTACCAGCCCTCTGAGGATTCTACTGAGAGCGTTGTGTTGCGCGTTCTCGACAATGGTCAGAAGGTCTCCTTTACCCTAACCATCCAACAGGAGACAGAGGACAAGCTCCCTTCATTTGCGTTTGACCTGTCTGTCTCACAGCGCGCTGAGATCACCAACTTTGCGCTCGAAGAAGGCGCATGGTCTCGGGCTATGCGTCACTTTTATCACGAGACGATGTTTGGCCAGATCTTCGACGCGACCGAACCCTTTATGTCTTTGAAGACAAAAGATGCGCTGAGCCGTTTGCGTGCGCGTGGGTATGCTTCAGTGACTGGAGGACGCGCCGCAAGAGACAAAAGCATCCCACTGAACGCAGCGATCTCTTTGACGTGGCAGCCGTTGTTCCGCCTGCTCTCTTGTGACGAGGTCGTCGATGGTTTGTTCCATCTCGTCCATCTCGACAATGACTTCACACTTTGTGAAGGGTGGCCGATTCTCTCCGACGAGGAGATCGAAGTTGACGCGACCATCACCAAACTTCAAGACGGAGACTCCGGACGGACTGTTCAGACGCGATGTGTGTTGACACGAGGCGACGTTGTGTGTGCGCAGATCGACTCGACATTCTTTATCCGAGGCTTCTTTGGTCACACGCCCTTTGTTGCCCGAGAAAAGGTTGAGCTTCGCGAGGAAGTCATCATCGCTGATGAGCCTGCGTTGTCCTTCCTTCGCCAACATGAGTGGTTGTCATTACAAGAAGGTGTTTCACTGAAGGTCGGTGATGTGCTCGAAGTCAGTGCAGCTCTCGAAGAGCAGCGTCCTCGCTACGAAACACCTACGTTCAAGGCCAACGGACAATTGACTCGTGACGGTCATGTCGTTGGAGACATCTCCATCGACGTGAGCAAAGATCTCAAGCTCCATCCACTACGTGCATGGCTCAATATTCTGACACCCGCGACCAACGAGCCAAAGGTCGCGCGTAAATTGTTGGCCTTTGAGACCTCAACAACACCGAGAGAGCTCGACGCATTCGCTGAAATTAGTGGTGACTTGAACCCAATCCACCGTTCAGATCTGGTCGCGTGGTTGGGCCAATTGGATGGGATCATCGTTCACGGAATGTGGACAGCGGCCCGCCTTGGTTCCTTTGTGCAGGCTCATTGTGCTGATGGCAAACCAGAACGTTTGGGTGATTATCGTGTTGAGTTCCTGGCGCCAGCGTGGCCAGGTGAGCCCATCGAGATGGAAGCCCACCGTGTCGGTGCTGAACGTGGTGAGCTTCGTATTGAGGCGACAGCATATGCGATCCGAGGAGGCGAGCGCGTCGCTGTGGTACGTGCTTTCGCGAAGGTGAAGATGCTGAAGACGGCCTATATCTTCCCGGGACAAGGGATCCAACAACAAGGTATGGGGATGGAAGGTTACGGCCGCTCCCGCGCTGCGAAGGCGGTATGGGATCGAGCTGATGGTTACACCCGCGAGGCGCTTGGGTTCTCCTTGTTGCGGATCGTCCGTGAAAATCCAAAAGAATTGGTCGTCCGGGGGAATCGCCTCGTCCATCCACAAGGCGTACTCCACCTGACACAATTTACACAGGTGAGCATGGCGGTCCTCGCACAGGCACAAGTCGCCGAACTGATCGAATCGGGTGTTGCACCAAAAGGTGGCGTGGTCTGTGGTCACAGTGTTGGTGAGTACAACGCGATTGGGGTCTCTGGCATTCTTCCTCTTGAGTCCGTGATCGAGATTGTCTACCAGCGTGGGATGGTGATGCACCGCCTCGTTGAGCGGGATGAATCTGGTGAGAGTGGGTATCGGATGGCTGTCATTCGTCCTCATTACGCCGGCCTTGATCATGCAGGCGCTGAGGAGCTTGTACAAGAAGTTCGCAAAGAGACAGGGCACTTCATTCAGATCGTTAACTACAACGTCCGTGGTCGTCAGTACTCGGTCACTGGACGGATTGAAGCGCTTGACGCCTTGAACAAAGCCTTGAGCAAGCGCAGCCGTGGGGCGAAGTCTCCATATGTCGAGATCCCTGGTATCGACGTCCCCTTCCACTCTGAGATGCTCGTCGACGGTGTCGATGACTTCCGCAAAACACTTGATCTTCGTCTGCCCAAAGAGATCGACTTTGAGCCGCTCTATCAACGCTACATCCCCAACCTCGTGCCACGCCCCTTCACGTTGGATCTGGCTTACATCAAAGAGGTGTATGAGACAACAGATTCACACATCCTCAAAGACGTGGTTGAGCGCTATGACGAACTGATCAAGCAGCCTAACGAGCTTGGAAGGGTTCTGTTGATCGAGCTGCTCGCGTGGCAATTTGCCAGCCCTGTCCGCTGGATTGAGACACAAGAGTTGATGATCGCGCCCAAAGAGATGGGCGGAATGGGCGTCGAGCGCATTCTGGAGATTGGCGTCGGGTATCAACCTACACTCGCCAACATGGCGCGTTACAGTCTCAAGTTGATGGGACCAATGGCACCTGATGTCGAGATCCTGAACATCGAAGCCGAAGCGCAACGTGCCTTCTACCAAGACGAAGAGAGCACTGTTGTGATCCCCGAGCGTGCCTCTGCTGTGGCTGATGTGCCTGCCAGCGAAGAGGCAGCTCCTGTGGCAGCCGAAGTCTCTGCTGCGCCCGTTGCTGTTGCAGCACCAGTCGTCTCCTCTGCGACGGAAGGTCCTGCCGATCGACCTGTCTCTTGCAAAGAAGCCCTTTACGCGATTCTTGCGATACAGGCGAAAATCCGCCCCGATCAAATCCAGGATGGTGAGACGATCGATGATATCTTCGATGGTGTCTCGTCTCGTCGTAACCAAGTCTTACTCGACATCGGCGCCGAATTTAGTATGGGACCGATCGATGGAGCACATGAGAAGCCCGTGGCGGTCCTCGCACAAGAGATCACCGCGATCACCAGCCGGTATCAGGCTCCTGGAAAATATCTCGGTGTGACACAAGAAGAGGCGCTGAAGCGTGTCCTTGGGCGTGCCGGAATGGGTCGTAAGGATGTCCACGCCTACCTCGAAGAGTCCTATGGTCTTGGCGACGGTTGGCGCGGCTCTGTGATGAATATGTTGGCCCTCGAATCCCGCGCGGGTGACTCCACAAGAGGTGGTACACTCGGAAAGCTCGGTGATGCGAGTGTCGGACAAAAAGCAGATGCCAAGTCCTGGCTTGACGATCTTGTGACACTCACAGGCCAAGAGTTTGGTGTGGCTCTTCCACGTTTGGGAGGGGGGACACAAGCTGGTGGTACTGCTGTTGATGCTGCTGTCGTCCGTGAACTCGAAGACAAGATCGTTGGAGAGCAGGGGGTGTTGATGCAGACGGCCCGTGACCTCGCGGAGAGATTGGGTCACACCTTTGAGCCTCCAGCCTCTGGACTCCCTGTCGTGTCCGAAGACGAGACGCGTTTGTCTCTGTACGAAGCTGAACACGGAAAAGATTACGAAGCGCTGATCACGCCTCGCTTTAACGCGAAGAGACACGTCGCGTTTACCTCCGCATGGGCGTCTGCACATCGTGACGTCGCAAGGTTGTACTTCCGTATCGTCAACGACGACATCGACAACGCAGAGAAGCGCTCTATCGCGTCGAGGTTGGCTCGCTTCACAGGAGAATCCCGTATCTCCGACACCGCCAAGTGGTACAGTGAGCAGCTGACAAAGCGTGGGTACACTGAAGATGCAGCATTGTTCTCGAAGATTGCAGCTCACGAAGACATCGCTGTCCCGTCGATCGTACCAAGCCGTCCTCATCTGGAGATTGACGCGAGAGGGCGCTTTGATTATCGCGAAGTCATGCAACGCTCCGAAGATGCCTTGGCCTCTTTCGTCTCGACACTGTGGCCTGAAGGTGAGAAGCCATTTGTCTCCGTTGGTGAGGGTGGTGAGTGGAATGTCTCTTTCCGCGAAGTCATGCAAGCACACAGTGAGCAGCCGTTTGAATTTGCGGGGATGACTGCCTTGATCACAGGCGCGAGTCCTGGCTCGATCGCCGTCGCTTGTGTGCGGCAATTGTTGAGAGGTGGTGCGCGGGTCATCGTGACGACCACGACTTACAACGCGAAACGTCTCGCCTTCTATCGAGATGTGTACGAGGCGGATGCTGCGCCTGGAGCGGAGCTTCATGTTGTCCCCTTCAACCAGGCATCCTACCAAGATATCGAGCACTTTGTGGAGTGGATGTTCTCCGAGGTTACCGAACAATCAGGTGCGACGCTGAAAGTCTTGAAGGCACCTTTTGCACCTGATCTCGTACTGCCCTTTGGTGCGATCAAAGATCTCGCGACCCTGGATCAGCTCGGTGAGCGTTCTGACGCAGTGATGCGTGCGATGTTGATCGGTGTCGAACGTCTGATCACAGCCATCGCGACGCGCTACATGAAGGAAGGTCTGCCCGAATTGGCCTGTCATGTCTTGTTGCCACTGTCCCCCAATCACGGTTCATTCGGTGGTGACGGTCTGTATGCAGAGACAAAAGCGGCCCTCGAAGTGTTGATGCACAAGTGGTACAGCGAACGCGATGCTTGGGCAAAGGCCGTCTCATTTGGTGCGGCGCGTATCGGTTGGGTGCGCGGAACAGGCTTGATGGACGCGAATAATCCTGTCGCTGCGAAGCTCGAAGAGCAGACTGGCGTGCGTACATTCAGCAACGACGAGATGGGTTTTATGCTCACAGCGTTGTGTTCTCGTGAAGCACGAGAGAGAGCCTGTGAAGCGCCATTGATTGCTGATTTGACAGGTCGCTTTGGTGATGTCGAAGACCTGAAGGGTGTCGTCGATGGTATCCGAGATGAGGTCGCATCACTCTCCGATCTCAACCGCACACTGTCTACGCTCCAAGAAGAGGAAGCTGCGTTACTTGGTGAGCAGAAAGTCTCACCGTTCGTCTCGGCGTTGCCCAACGACATCGTGTTGGAAGGTCTCTTTGAGACGAGTGATACAATCGGTCGCACAGACATTCCGCTTGATGAGATGATCGTAATCGTCGGGATGGGGGAGATTGGTCCATGTGGTAGCGCTCGTACTCGTTTTGAGATGGAAGTCGATGGAACGCTGTCCACCGCAGGTGTTCTTGAGCTTGCCTGGATGACTGGTCTTGTCGAGTTTAAAGAGAACGGAAAAGGTGGTGTTTGGCTCGACACAGAGACAGAAGAAGAGGTCTCTGAGGCTGAGATCTTTGAGCGTTATCACGACGCTGTACGTGAACGTATCGGTATCCGCTTCACTGAGCCTGAGGTCGCCGGATTTGATCCAGAGGCTACACCTGTCTTTTCGATCGTCTACCTCGATCGTGACTTCACGTTTAGCGTCTCAAGCCCCGTCGAAGCAGAGTCCTTTGTGCGTGCAGATCCCGAACACACGAGCATTCACTTTGATGATGAAGCTGGTGAGTGGAAGGTCACACGACGAGCTGGAAGTGAGATCCGCATCCCGAAAAAGGTCCGTTTGAGCCGTCGCGCAGCAGGTTTGATTCCCAGCGGCTTCTCCTTCGAGAAGTACGGTGTCTCCAACGACATGATCGAGCACGTCGATAGGATCTCTCTGTTCAACTTGATCGCGACTGTGGACGCGTTTATGCAAGCCGGTCTCTCTCCTGAGGAGCTCTTGTCCTGGTTGCACCCTGCGAGAGTTGCTAACACCCAAGGTGCTGGTATCGGAGGGATGCAGGCTCTGCATCGTCTCTACGTCGACCACATCATCGACAGAGAGCGTCAGAATGACACGTTACAAGAGACATTGATCAACGTCGTCGCGGCGTACGTCGTGCAAAGCTACGTCGGCAGCTATGGTTCGATGTCTCACCCTGTCGCGGCCTGTGCGACCGCAGCCGTATCGCTTGAAGAGGCACGCGATAAACTGTTGCTGGACAAAGCGGACTTTGTCGTGGCCGGTGGATACGATGATATCGGAAAAGAAGGCGCGATCGGTTTTGCCGATATGAACGCAACAGCCGAGACAGACACGATGTTGGAGATGGGGCTTGAGCCTTCTCAAATGTCTCGTCCCAATGATGTCCGCCGCAAGGGCTTCTTGGAGGCCCAAGGTGGTGGGACGATGTTGCTCACACGTGGTGATATTGCGCTGAAGATGGGACTCCCAGTACAGGGTGTGCTCGGATATGCAGCGTCGTTTGGTGATGGCGTACACAAGTCGATCCCCGCGCCTGGTATGGGTGCGTTGGCTTGTGTCACAGGTGGAGACAGATCTCCGTTAGCCAAGGCTTTGCGTCACCACGGCATGAGCGCAGATGATATCGCGCTGGTGTACAAACACGATACCTCGACCAACGCCAATGACCCCAATGAGAACGTCCTCCATCAACACATTCAAAGTGCGTTGCAACGGACCAAAGGGAATCCTCTGTTTGTGGTCTCACAGAAGAGTTTGACCGGACACCCGAAAGGGGGCGCAGCGGCGTGGCAGGCCAACGGTCTATGTCAGGCATTGCAACGCAGTGTGATCCCTGGAAACAGAAACCTGGACAGTGTCGATCCACAAATGAAACCTCAATCCCACCTGTTGTTTACCAACAAGAGCATGTCGACTGGAGCGACAACACTGAAGGCTGGTTTGATCACGAGCCTCGGTTTTGGTCACGTCAGCGGTGTTGCGTTGGTGATCCACCCAGGGTTGTTCTATCAGGCCATCCCTGCGGAGGAACAAGAGGCGTATTTAGAACAGCGCGATGCGCGTTTGCTCACACAGCGTCAATTCCAACATGGTGTGAAGCTCGGTGAGCAGGTCGCGTATACCAAGCGGACCGAGCGTCGTTTTGTGGCTGGCGATGGGACACCTTGTCAACAACGCGAAGAGATCGCAATGTTGCTCGATCCTAACGCACGCTACGACTTGCAAAAAGGTGTCTTTGTGGCACCTGGAGAGAAGGCCTAAGCGAAAGAGGCGAAGAGAGGAGCGTGTCGGTGATCGGTGGCGTGGGAATGGATATTGTGGATCTTGCGATGTTTCAAGAGCAGCTTGACGACAAAGCTTCAAGTTTTGTAGAAGGGACGTTCACACAGCGCGAGATAGCGACGGCCAAGGCCCGCTCAAAGACCCGACAAGCTCGCTTTTTTGCGGCTCGTTTTGCGGCAAAGGAGGCGTTGATCAAGGCGTGGTCAACGGCTCTTTGGGGACAGCCTCCTGTGCTGTCCCATGTGGATATGCGTGAGATCGAGGTATGTATGGATGATTTTGGTCGTCCTGGACTCGTGTTTCACGGCGCTGTTGCGCAGGCGATCGAGACGTTAGGCTCAATCGTGTGCCATTTATCTTTGACTCATGACGGTGGTTATGCTGCCGCTGTCGTCGTTTTGGAAGTAAGAAATATATGACTGATACAACGTCCTCAACCCTCCATCGTGATTTTCGACGCGTCGCTATCCTCAACCGTGGGGAGCCTGCCATCCGTTTTCTTCGTGCTATTCGAGAGTACAATTTTGAGCGCGGACTGTCGATCAAAGCGATAGCGTTTTATACAGAGCCCGATACGACCGCACCTTTTGTGCGGCTTGCTGATGAGATGGTGTCATTGGGACCAGCTCTTCAGCCTGGGCCTGATGGGGTTGCGGTCAGTGCATATACCCACCACGATCTGGTCCTCGATAAGCTCGAAGAACACCGCTGTGATGCGGTCTGGCCAGGGTGGGGATTTCTCTCCGAAGACCCTACCTTTGTCGCCAAACTCGAAGCGCGCGGGATCGTCTTTCTCGGACCTTCTTCTGTCGCGATGAAGCGTTTGGGGGACAAAATCGAGTCCAAGCTCCTCGCCGATGAGTATGATGTCCCAATGGGTGCTTGGAGTCTGATCTCCGATGATATGGACGAGTCCGTGCTGCGCAAAGAAGCTGAGCGTATTGGCTTCCCTCTGATGGTCAAAGCCTCCGCAGGTGGTGGTGGACGAGGGATTCGGAAAGTCCGTGAAATCGACGGTCTGCTGCCTGCGATCAAAGAAGCACGCGAGGAAGTTCGCAAAGTCTTCGGTCAGGGTGGCTTGTTTATGGAGGCCTGCATCACTGGTGCGAGGCACATCGAAGTCCAATTTGTCGTTGGAGTCGACGGAGAAGCTGTCGCACTTGGTGTGCGCGATTGCTCGATCCAGCGACGCAACCAAAAAGTCATCGAAGAAGCACCTTCCCCCATCCTTCCCGAGAATATCGAGACATTGCTCTGTGGGTCCACCGTCCGCCTCGCACGTGGTGCTGGATATCGAGGCGTTGGGACTGCCGAGTACATGTTCCAGGTTGAGAGTGGAAATGCCTCCTTTCTCGAAGTGAATTCTCGTCTCCAGGTCGAACACACTGTCACCGAATATCTCACAGGCTGTGACCTCGTGAAGGCGCAGATCGATATCGCGAGAGGTTTGCCTTGGCGCGATGAGACGGCCTTCAAGCAAGAGCGTGGGCACGCGATTGAGGTGAGACTCAACGCCGAAAACCCCGAACAAGGGTTCCGCCCCAGTCCCGGTCTGATGAAGATGTTCCGTCCTCCCTCTGGACCTGGAATCCGCGTCGATAGTGGTGTCGGAGAGGGGACGTCGATCGCACCTGAGTTTGACTCTATGATCGCGAAGGTGATCGCCTGGGGACCCACTCGCAAGCAAGCGATTGCGCGACTTGAACGAGCGCTTCGAGAGTTCCAAGTGGTCGTTGAAGATGGCGCGACCAACAAAGCCTTCTTGCTCGACTTGCTGTGTCGCAAAGAGTTTGTCGAAGCTACAGCAGACACGACGTGGCTTGATGGCGCGGTGCTGGAAGGTGACTTTCACGCACAGGCCTGGGAATTCGAGGCTCTTTTACTCGCAGCCATCGTCGAGTACCGTTTACAGTGGCACACACAAGTGCAGCGCTTCTTTGCACAAGTCCAAAACGGTATCCCACAGGAGATCCCTGCGCCAGAAGGACTCCTCGTCAACCTGCGTTTACGTGGAAACTCCCACGCGATCGAGGTCTGTGAGCTGGGAGATGGACGCTATCTCGTCGGACCGTCTGGTGGACATCAGCTGGTCTTGATGGAGACGATCGATCCCCACACTGCTGTTCTTCATATCAATGATCGTCGCCATCAAGTCTTGTATGCGTATGGTCGCACAGGGATCACTGTCGAAGTCGATGGGACCATGCACGTCGTCGAGCGCGCCTCTGGTGGGACAGTGAAGGCTCCTGCACCTGCACTTGTCGTCCATGTCGCGGTCGAAGAAGGTCAGGACGTGCAGGCCGGTGATCTGCTCTGTACCCTCGAAGTCATGAAGATGGAGATGCTGGTCAAGGCGCAAGAGGCCGGCTGTGTTCGCTCGATCTTATGTCGTCCCAATCAGCAGGTAAATGCCGGCCAATCACTCGTTGTGATCGAGTCCAAGGACGAGCAGGCGAGTGAGGAGAACACCACTCATTACCCCACACCTCCCCCAACTTCGCTAGATACATTGTTTGTTGACGGTGAGCCGCAGCCAAATGTCCTCGATGAACTCGATGAGATGCAGGCAAAGCAGGTGATGGAGTCGCTCTGTGAGAGCGTCAACTCTGTCTTCTTAGGCTTTGATGTCACTACGACCTTGGCGGATAAACTGGAAACTCTTTTTGGAGAGGGACTCAGCTTCTCGGGCTTCAAGCATCCCGAACGATGGAAGCCACTCGTGCAGTGTCTGCGTGCGTTCTCCGACTCCGAATCGCTCTTTGATCGGACGTTGTTACCACGCGCTGGACAAGCTGCCGCTGTGAGCGCAGAGCTTGACTATTACGACTTCTGTCGTCGCCACCCCGAAGGGGAAGATGGTGCACAAGAGACCTTCAAACCCCTCTTGATGAGAGCCCTTCACTGGTATGGTATCCACTCTCTTGAACCTGTCGATGAGCTGAGAGAGGCGCTCTGTCGGTTGGCTGTTGGACACGCTCATGGCGCGCTCCGACACCGTCTGTGTTCGTCGTTGCTTCGTCTGTTGATGGGATTGTACGAGGCCGGGGTGTCTTACGACAGCCAGGAAGACGCTGGTCTCTCCGATGTCCTCGAAGAGGTCGCACGTGTCGCGCACCGGAGATTCCCCTTCGTTGCGGACAACGCACGACAAGCTCGTTACGTGCTCTTTGAGCAATCGAGATATGTCGCGAGACGGCATGATGTCGAGCAGATGCTTGATAGTACACTCAAACAACTCGAACATCTCGTACGTAACAAGAAAGATTGTTCACCACTTGTCGATGCGATCGCCTCATCACAGCGTTCTCTGTTGTCTATCCTCCTGCGAAAATTAAAGCCAAATAGCGAAGCCACCGAAGTTGTCGCGCAGGCTATCATCCGTCGGCTCTATCTCGATCAAGAGGTCAGAGAGGTCTCTTGTACACGAGAAGGCGAGATTGTACGTGCCAACTATACTGTCTCATTGGGTGATAAAGAGGTCGAGGTCCTCGCGGCCTTTGCGCACCCAAGCTCGCTTCCGCTCGCGTTGAAGTCGATCTCCAGCGCACTCAACTCCGAGCAAGCCGATAAGGTCACGTATGTCGAATGTGTTCTGTTGGGAGAAGTAGAGGGGCATGCTTTTGACGACGCGGTACAACACGTCGCAAAAGAGTTCTCTGGCCTCTCAGGTCAATTTGAGCGATTGACGATTAGCTGGTGTAACGGACTTGAGCATGTGAGACACCGGACATATGAGCCTTCGGAGACCATTCTTGAAGAGGTCCCCTGGCTATGTGATGTTCATCCCGAAGCAGCAAGGCGGATCGAGCTTCAGAGGCTACAAGAGTTCTCCCTTGAACGTCTCCCTGCACCGGAGCATATCTACGCATTCCTCGCACAAGGTCGCAACAACCCCAAGGACACACGTGTCTTCTTGTTCGCAGAGCTGCACGAAGTTCCTGAGCTTGAGAGTAAAGACACACAAGATGAGCTGCTCGAATTTGAGCGCGTCTTCTTCGAAGGTTTGCGTGTGATTCGTGAAGTCCAATCACGGCTCTCTTTGCGCAAGCGTTTTCACTGGAACCGCTTCACGTTGTATGTCCGCCCGACGATCGATTTTGGTGCAGAAGATCTCTCCCGTTTCGCGCGCCGCTTTGAGTCTCCAACACGTGGGCTTGGTCTGCAAAAACTCGTGATCAACGCCAACACACCTGTTAAAGGGAAAGAGGGCGAAACACAACCTGTCGAGTTTGTGATCTCCAAGCGCGGTCGACACCGCCTGGAGGTGCATCTGCGCAAACCCCATCACCAACCTGTTCGTGCTATGACACCTTACGACATGAAGGTCGTCCGTGCGCGCCGATTGGGGACCATTTACCCCTACGAACTGATCGTGTTGTTGGAAGGTCGTTCTGTACTCGGTCTGACACCTCACCCCGATATGGCGAGAGGGAAGTTTGTCGAGTACGATCTCGATGAATCTGGTGATACACTTGTGCCTGTCGAGAGAGAGCGTGGGTTAAACACTGCTGGCGTTGTCGTTGGACTGGTCACCAACGTGACGACTAAGTACCCGGAAGGGATGGAGCGGGTGTGGATCGCGTCGGATCCCACGATGGCGATGGGTTCCCTTGCAGAGCCTGAGTGTCGACGTATTCTTGCGGGACTCCAACTCGCTGAAGAGAGAGGGCTCCCTGTGGAGTGGTTGCCGATCTCTGCTGGCGCGAGGATCGCGATGGACAGTGGGACAGAAAACCTCGACTGGACCGCCAAAGTCCTCAAGAAGATCGTTGAATTTACCCAAAAGGGTGGTGAGATCAACATCATCGTCTCTGGCGTCAATGTTGGCGCGCAGTCTTATTGGAACGCTGAAGCCACGATGTTGATGCACGCACGAGGTGTGTTGATCATGACACCGGACGCTTCGATGGTCCTGACCGGAAAGAAAGCCCTCGAATACTCTGGTGGTGTTGCCGCCGAAGATGAACGTGGTATCGGTGGATATGAACGTATCATGGGACCCAACGGACAGGCGCAGTTCTTCGCACAAGATCTCGGCGAGGCCTACAAGATCTTATTTGAATACTACCGCTTCTCTTACCAACACGCGCAAGAGTCACATCCCCGACGTTTGAAAACGGCAGACCCCGTCGAGCGTTCCATCCTCGATGTGCCCTACAATCCGTCGCTGGGAGATGCATTCCAGACCGTTGGTGAGATCTTTGATCCCGTGAAAAACCCTGGGCGTAAAAAGCCCTTCGCCGTACGTGAGGTGATGAAAGCCGTCATCGATCAGGATGGAGGCCACCTTGAGCGTTATGCAGGGATGAGACACGCTGACACTGCTGTTGTGTGGGATGTCCATGTCGGTGGTTTCCCTGTATGCATGATCGGCTTTGAGTCTCGCCCACAACCCCGTCGTGGTCGCATTCCGATTGACGGCCCTGACGCCTGGACAGGTGGGACACTCTTCCCCCAAAGCTCCAAGAAAGTCGCCTTTGCGATCAACGCCGCGAGTGGGAACAGACCTGTCGTTGTGCTCGCAAACCTGAGTGGTTTCGACGGAAGCCCTGAATCCCTTCGGAAGCTGCAACTTGAGATGGGTGCTGAGATCGGTCGCGCGATCGTCAACTTCGATGGTCCGATCGTCTTTACTGTGATTGGTCGGTATCACGGAGGGGCATACGTCGTCTTCTCCAAATCACTCAACCCCAACTTAACCGCGATCGCTCTCGAAGATACATATGCCTCTGTCATCGGTGGTGCACCTGCTGCGGCGGTTGTCTTTCCTCACAAAGTCCGACAACGCACTGAAAAAGATCAACGGATCATCGACGCGAGAGCCGAACTTCAAGAGGCTCCCACCTCGAAAAAACCTCGTTTGCGCGAGCAGTTCGAATCTTTGTATGAGCAAGTGTACTTAGAGAAGCAAGGTCAGGTGGCCAAAGAGTTCGATGATATCCACACTGTCGAGCGAGCCGTGCGATGCGGTTCTCTCGATAAGATCATCAAGCCTGCGAATCTACGCCCTGCGATTGTCGATATCATTCAAAAACAGATCGGCCATGTCGACGCATGAGCCGTCTTTGATCCCTCCTTGGTCGACTCTCGCGATCCTTCGCCCTGCGCTCCGAAAGAAACAAGATGATTACGCCCGCTACGCACTTCACCTCGGAAGTGTTGTGCGTCGGGATGTGTCTTGTCCTGATGCCTACAAGAAACCTTCCACATTTTTTGCGCTGACATTTTTGAGTGAAGCGATCAGAGATCTCTTTCGAGAGGTCAATGATGGTCTTTGTGGCCGACCTGGTCATCGGAGCTTGCAGCTTCAAACCCCTTTTGGTGGTGGAAAGACTCACACGCTCGTTTCATTGTATCACTGGGCACAACCTGTAGGGCGGTGGCGTCAAACGTACGGACTCCCCAAACGACCCAAGAAGCTGCGGTGTGTTGTGTTGAGTGGTGTTGACTTCGATCCCATCGAAGGAAGACATCTTCAGGAGGGGCCTCAGACTCGTACTCTATGGGGAGCGCTGGCGTGGTCTGTGGGAGGTGAGAAGGCGTGGGAGCGTGTCCGCGTCCATGACGAGCGTCGAATCGCGCCTGGTGGAGAGTTGTTACAGGATTTACTCAAAGGCCCACCCCTCTTGCTGCTGCTCGATGAGCTGCTCCTTTACATCGAAAAATGCCAGGGAGTCTCGCTTGAACAGTCGAACTTTGGTCGACAGAACTTGTTGTTTTTGCAGACTCTTACGGAGGTGATTCGGACGCTCCCTCACCATGTCCTCGTCTACTCTCTCCAATCGACCTCACAAGAAGCGGCACAGAGCGAGACGTTGTTGGCCAGCTTGCAGACGCTCGTTGGTCGCTTGGATGTGCGTCGGGAGCCCTTCAAGGGAGTGCATTTTGCGGAGATCTTGCGTCGTCATTTGTTCTCCAAGTGCCCTTCTGCGGAGGAGATCGAGCCGATCGCTGATGCCTATGCTGAAGCGCTTCGACAGACATTGTTGTGTGCGGATCACTCGGAGGCTGGAAGACGTCAGGCGGAAAAACAGGCAAATCTATTGAAGGAGGCGATCTTCTCGACGTATCCATTTCACCCTGACTTGATCGCGTTGCTCTCTGTGCAGTGGAAGTCGATACCTTCTTATCAGCAGACTCGTGGGGCGTTGCGCATTTTGTCTGTGGCGCTTCAATGTCTACAAGAGCAACCGTATGGGTTGATCGGTGTCGGTGATCTGCCTCTTGAAGAGGCGGATGTATGGCGGGTTTGTTTTGCACAGCTTGGTCTGGAGGAGGCTGAACAAACGAGTTTCTTTGCTGATCAGGGGGTTGTGGATGAGATGACAGAGTGGGTGTCGCAGGAGGTTGAACTGGTGTCTGCGTTGCCGCTTCCCCGGCGTATTGCGACATCTTTGTTTTTGCACTCCTTTGGTACACAAGGTGGTCGAACGACGTCGAGGCTTTTGTGCGAGCAAGCGTGCCCTGGCGTGCCTCCTCTCACTGTTCAGCATATATGGGAGCGCTTGCGTCGTCATCTTGGATACATACATCACACAGCAGATGGCTTTGTTTGGGCTGTTGATCCCAATCTCAACAGGTGGTTGTTCGAGGAAGGCGAGACGTTCGACGAAGATACGCTTTTAGCTTGTGCGCGTGGGTTTTTGACGTGGGAGGAGGAGGGGGCGCTCTCTCTTTGTCTTTGGCCACATGGCAGTCAGGAGATACATGACAAGGCGGCGCTCCAGATGGTGTATCTACCTGTCAATCTGGAGGGAGCTGATAGGGTCTCTCAAGACCTTTGCCGAGAGTGGTTGCTGCGTGTTGGTCACACATCACGGATCTTTCGCAACGCCTTGTTCTTTGCTGTGCCTCGTCTCTCTGTGTGGGAGCAGATGCTTCCACTGTTGCGTTTGTGTCTTGCGGCTCGTCGTCTCTCACAACATCCGTCAATTCGAGGGAATCGTGAGGAAGACCTGCGTGTACTCAAGGAGCGGATAGACGAGATCACGTTGAGACTTACACAACTCTCCAGGCAACTATACGAGCGGATATGGGTACCTGTTTGTGGCGGAGAGAGCGAAGAGGACGTGGCATTTGAGAGTGTCGATGTGTCCCAAATGAAGCTCACACAAACATCGACACAAGCTCGATACATCGAAGCGTTGGTACGTTCGTATCGGCTGTGCGAGAGACTTCAGCCGGAGCGGCTTGTGGCGCTCTTTTGGGATGATGGACTTCCAGGGAGAAGGGAGGATTTTGTGTCGCTTCCTTCCTTGCGCAAGGCATTTTCTTCGTATCTACATTTCCCACGTTTGCTCAGTGAACGTGTGCTTGTCGATGCGATCAAAGAGGGTCTTCTTGTGAAGTTGTTTGGTTACAGGGAGAATGTGCTTTTTGAGGGAGATGTACCTGTAGACGGTCCTGGTTGTTGGGGGGTTGTGCCACCAAAGCTCTCCTGGAGGGAAGAGACGTTGTTGTTTTCCCACAAAGCCGCAAAGAGATTTCCCTTGTTGTTTGACGAGCCAAGTCATCCACCGCAAAAGGAGAGCCTCACGACATCGTCAAGTCAGGCTTTGGATGTGGGAATGGTGCTCACTCTCGATGTCACACAGTTGAAGCATGCTTCGTCCTTACTCTCGCTGCTTTCGAGGAAGGTGAGTGGCGTCCAGCTACGTGTGGAGTTGTCGATGGAGCAACCCGACGCGATCTCGCGGAGGTGGTTGACGCTTGAGGTGAAGGAGCCTCTTGAAGAGCTTGGTGTTGGAGTGGAGCTGATAGAAGCGACTGACGACGAGAAGGCCCGTTAGGTGACGTGGCGCTTGTTTTGGGATGGGATTGTTTACAGGTCGTGTAATGAGGTGGGGAGAGCGTCTTTGAGCCACTCAGGGCATGGGTATTTTCGTACATTGGTTTCGAGGAACAAAAGAAGCGCGGCTTCTTTGGTATAGGGGTTTTTGGAGAGCGGCGTGTGGAGGCTTTTTTGTTGGGGAAGCAAGTGAAGACGCCAATAAGCCTGGAAGATTTGCACCAGCTTTTCTTTTTGGGCTGCTTTAAGGTTCAGATCTTGTGCGATGGGGATGACCGCGTTAAGGACGGCTTTGTGCCAAAGTTGAGCGGTGCGTACACCAGGTTTTCCGTGCTTGAGGACATGTGACCACGCGATAGGGGAGAACAGGGCTGCGAGCCTGAGTCCGTCAGAGAGTGGAAGTTCTTGTGCGGTCCACTTATCGAGCGCGAGGAGATTATGCCCCATCGCCGATGTTGTTCCCCACTCAGGCTTTACGAGACTCCCAAAGCGCCGGTAGAATGATTTTGTTTGTGGTTTTCTATGTGTCTCTTGCCATTGGTACAAACGCTTGGAGAAACTCTTGAGCAAGCCCGATTCTTTGAACAGCTTCATGGAGTGACGGATGTGTCCTCCACGTAGTTCTTTTAGGAATTCTTCGAGCACACGAGGCTCGGAGCACTGTTGGAGTTTGCTGGCGTTGCGACAGATAGCGTCCCAGGTTTGTTCTTCGATCGAAAATTTGAGCCTGGAAGCATGTCGGATCACTCGGATCATTCTGACGGGATCTTCTTGAAAGCGCATGTTGGGTTCGCCAATGATCCGCGCAATGTTGTCATCGAGGTCTTCGATGCCTCCGGTGTAGTCTATGATCTTTCCTGTGGCGTGATCATAAAAGAGCCCGTTGATCGTGAGATCTCGTCGCCACGCGTCATCAGAAGGACTACCAAATTGATTGTCATCTTTGAGGGGTGTTCTGAGACTTTTTTGTTTGACGAGTTTACGAAAGGTGGTGACTTCGATGACATGTCCATCACGAAAGTAGATGTGGACGATCTTAAAACGTCGACCGATGATACGACAGTTGAAAAACAAATGGCGTATCTGGGACGGTGTCGCATTTGTCGAGAGGTCAAAGTCTTTGGGTTGTTTATCGAGGAGGAGGTCACGTACACCTCCACCCACAATGTAGGCTAGATATCCTGCATGGCGTAGCCGGTTGAGGACCCAAACAACATCGAGCGGGAGCACCTCATTACAGATCGGATGTTCTTCAGGCTCAAGGATGAATGGTTCTTGGTTTGAGAGTCTTCTTTGTTTACTTCCTGGACGATGGGTCTGCAACTTCATGTTTATCTTAATGTATTCTTGTTCGATTTCCGCTTTGTGTCTCTGAGCTTGCCACTGGCCTTTTCTTTCCGCTCTACCTCACTTACAATCTGCACTATAACAGTGATCTGTCCAGAATGGCAGGTGGTAGATGAATTTGTTTGGATGAGAGTGTGGATATGGTATCAAAGGATTTGTCAAAACTTCATGCATTTTACGAGGATATGACGCAGCTTGCGCATGTTTTGTTCGAGTCGGCTCCAAAAAGTACCGATCACGAACTTGCCAGGCATGGTTTTTCATCTGTTAGTGAGGAGCCCCCTCCAGACCACCTTGATGAGCTGATAGCCTTGTACACGAAAGAGCCTGTCGCCGGGGGTGAAGACCCTGTAGGGGCGCAGCTTTTTTTTGTCGGTTTGGGATACGTGCAGGGACTCACACACGAAGAGTTGTTGACCATTCCTGAGCAGCGGCTGTTTTTCCTCAAGTTGTGTAAGGATGTGGCATTGCGTTCACAGGCAGAAAGTGACATCTTGTATACACTCTTTTTTGAAACGCTTGAGGATACACCTCAACTTCACCGCCTCTACGCCGCGCTTGTTCAGCAGCTTCGTGCACAAAGAGGCCGTGAGTGGATCGATATCCGCCATGCCTTGCTCGAACCTGAAGCGTTTAGTCGTGCCAAACGCGAAGATCTGCTGAAACGAACACGCGAACTCCTGAGCTTTCGAGATGTCGAAGCGCTGCAAGAGTTATGGCTTGTCTACCAACAATCTATTGAAGAAGAAGAGCTATGACAGACTCGTCGCGAGCCAGATGCAACCCCACACTCATGGCGCAACAATTGCGTGATGGGAGCCTCTCACTGACGGACGCGATTTATTCAGATCAGGTGCCTGCCCACGTTCTCCACCACTTTGCGTGTGACTGTGCTGAGCGCTCTCTCATGAATATGCGTGCCTTGAAGGGGAAGAGTTGGAGAAAGCGATTCATTCGCGTTCTCCAACGACAAAAAGAGGCCGAGTTCCTTTTGTGGGGGGCCTTGCGAACCAAGCGACAGTGGATCGAGGGAGAGATCGACGAGCAAGAGCTCGAAGAGGTGACCTTCCGACTCAAAGCCACGATCAACAAACATGGATGGAACGTTCGCGGTGATGCTGCTGTCGCGACGAGCTGTGCGATGATGAAGGAATCTCGCGATGCCGCGTGGTGTACGGCTTGGTATGCCGTTGGTGTCACCGTGTGGTTTGGGACCGATCAAGATGAACGTGTCTGGCAACGCTGTCATCTCGCGACCTTACTCGACGAACTCGCACATAAACAACACCAATTGCTCGCGCTCTTATCGCTCCATAAAGATCAAGTCGACGGTACTTTGACCACCCAAAAAGAACTCCTGGAAGGGTGGCTCTTCTCCGATTTTCGATAAGGCATAAGGGTAAGCTGCTACAGGAAGAAATGTGCCGGGTCGTCTGTTATGGTAGTGAGCGTACGTCGTGCCTCGACCAAATGTGAGCCTCCTTCGATATCAAAGGAGGATGGTTTTTGTTTGGTGTTTTGTTCGATGGATTCGTAATGTATTCGCTATTTGGATGACGTGAACACAGTAGGAGATGAAGTCATGGCTGATGTCGATCTTTTTGTGACAGGTGGTGAGGGTGTCGAGCTTGAGAAGTCTTCCTCCTCTGTACCAAACCAACGTTTGCAAGCTGGACAACTCGTGCGTGATCGTTATCTGATCGGTGAGTGTATTGGCGAAGGAGGGATGGGGCTCGTCTACCGTGCCTACGATCAGCTACGCAAAAAAGATCTCGCGATGAAACTCCTTCATCCCGCTTACTCCCAAATTGAGCAGTCCGTACTCGCTGATGAACTCGCACTCAACGAGAGCCTCAAACACGAAGGCATTGTCCGCACCTTTGACTTCGATGTCTTGCCTGAAACAGGACAGCGCTTTTTTACGATGGAACTTGTCGAAGGTGGGTCACTTGGGCAACTTCTTGAAGAAGGACGTCGACGCAACGAACTCCCTCCACTCTCGATCAGACACACACGCAAAATCGTACAACAACTCGTCGATGCCCTCGCCTACGCGCACAAAAAAGGTATCGTACATTGCGATATCAAACCCTCCAATATTCTCATCGATACACAAGGTCACGCACATATCCTGGACTTTGGGATCGCTCGACGTCTTCACGAAGAGGTCCCTCTCTCTGATGGATCCGGTACAGCTGTGTACATGGCTCCTGAGCAGCTTCGCAAAGGAAGCGTTCTCTCCGAACAAGTCGATGTCTACGCGCTTGGTGTTGTTGTCTATCAGGCGCTCACTGGTGAGCTCTTCTATGGGCGTATGCCCGGACCATCCGTTTTTCTCGCCGAAAAAAACAGGGTGGGGCTCTTGCCTGAGGCGATCGATGAGGTATTGCTCAAAGCGCTCGAAGCGTTACCAACGCGACGTTATGCGACGATCCGCGAATTTGGTGACGCGTTTGAGGCGGCGTTTTCAGGTGGGACGATCGAGGTCACTGAAACAAAGGCCGAAAAAAAGCCCTACACCAGCCGATACAGGCGTTCTGTCTCGGAGAAAGGACCAGCCCCGGTTGAGCAAGACGAACCTGTGACACAGCCCCCCACGACGTTGTCCCTCGCAGGTTGCAGTGACGTCGATAGCGCGCTCGAAGCGATCGAGAATAAGAACGATCTCATCGAGCTTGACTTGAGCGGCACGAAGCCTGGAATACGTGGTTGGCGTGTTGTCTCACAATGTACAAACCTCGAAAAGCTCAATGTTTGGGAGACTGGGTTACGCGATGAAGATTGTGTGCATCTGACCCCATTACACCAACTCAAAGAGTTATTCGTTGGTTATACCGCGCTCTCCGATAAAGGACTCGCGACCCTCAGCACACTCTCACAGCTCGAAGAGCTCAATCTCTGGCGCACATCGATCTCCGATCATGGTCTCAAAACACTCCGCTCCTTTCCAAAGCTCGACTCCATTGATCTTTCAGGGACGGCGATTGGAGACGCAAAGCTCAAGCAATTGACGTATATGCCCCAACTCGTTTGCTTGGTCCTCCAGGACACACATGTGACCGACAAGGGGTTGAAGACACTCAAAAAGATGAAACACTTGCGGGAACTTCATCTTACAAACACGAGCGTAACAGACGCCGGTGTGCGCCAGCTGGTCGCCCTTGAGGCGTTAGAGTTTCTCGACCTCTCCGGGACCTCTGTGAGCGAAAAAGTACGGAGTGAATTGCTCTCACAACGACCACAATGTACTATTCACCTGTGATGTCATTGTCGCTTCTCTTCGACATGACAAAGTAAGTGTGTGTTTGTCGTGATGTGAGGAGTGGTGATTTTGAAGCACGCGAGTCATTTGGATCTTTCTGGGCAAAAGCATGTTGGGGCACTTCTCCGAGAGAAAAGCCAACAACAAGAACACCAACAAGTCACATATATCGATCTCTCTGAGAGTGATGTGGATCTTCGTGGTCTCAGGTGGCTTGGGGGATTTCATCGATTACGTGAGTTGGTACTTTGGTCGACAAAGACAACCAACGAAGGACTCGTCCACCTTGGCTCCTTGCTCGAACTTGAGCGGCTCGATTTACACGACACGTTGATCGATGATGGTGCTATGCAGGCCCTCTGTGCGTTGTTGTCCCTTCGTGCGCTCGATCTCTCTTTCACTTCGATCACTGACAACGCCCTTGAGCTGCTCACTGTACTCCCCCATCTTCTCGACTTGTCGTTGGATGGGACCTCGATCTCCTCCGAAGGTGCCAAAGAGCTCCCCGCGCTGACATCCCTCTCCTCTCTCTCCCTCGCGCACACAGAAATTGATGACCGTGCGATTATACCGATTTGTCGCATCCCCTCGCTTCGTAGGCTTGTGCTCACTGGGACGACACTCTCGGGGCGAGGGTTAAAACAGCTCTCCAAGATCCAAAGACTCGAAGAACTCGATCTTCGTTGGACTGCCTTGGACGACGATACGCTCGAAGAATTTGCGCATCACCGAGCGCTCAAAAAACTCTTCTTGAGGGGGACACATATCTCCGAAAAGGGCCTCGAAGCGCTCCTCTCGATGGAAAAGCTCGAGTACTTGGAGCTGCCTTCGACGTGCTATGGGTTGCGATTGGTCCAAGAACTCTCACAACATATGGTCGTGGTGTGTGAACCGCTCCCCAACTTGGAGGCGCCCGACACTGCACAGGGGGGCGTACTCGACTTGAGATGGTGGCGGCTTGAAGAGAACGCGCTCGCGCAGCTACGTGGTGCTCACACCATTGAAAAACTGGACTTCTCGGTGCTGTCGACGGAGGCGGATGAGCACTCCGCTCCCAATTCGCCTGACGAGCGGAGGAAGTTGGCGTTGCGTTTGAAGTCCGACGGTCTCTCATGGGTTCGCGAACGCAAGGATATACGTGAACTGCGTTTGATGGGGACGTTCCTCAACGAGCACTCCGTGCAACACTTACAAGAGTTACCTGCCTTACGGGAGGTTGACTTTCGAGGCGCGAGCATCGGCGACGCGACATTGCGTGTGATCGGCCAGTTGCCTGCGCTTCAGCGTTGTTGGTTGGGTGGTACTGTCGTGACCAATCAAGGACTCGCGTATCTGGCCGAGCACACACAGCTCACCTCTCTCGATATTAGCCAACTCGAAATCGATGATGAAGGGGTTGCCTCTTTGGGTGTGCTTCCAGCCTTGGAATATCTCTCCCTCGCCTCGACACATGTCTCTTCACATTGCACCAACACGATTTGTTTGTTCGACAAGTTGACGAGCCTTGATCTCTCCTCCACTGATCTTGATCTCTACGGCGTAGAGAAACTTTCGAGTCTGAAATCGCTTACAACACTACGCCTTCACGCAACACACATCGACGACAGAGCGCTTCGTTTTATCGGCAAGCTCACCAAGCTCGAATATCTCGATTTGGAATGGACCGCGATCACGGATCGTGGTTTGTCTCACTTAAAGGCTCTCTCTGCTCTTCATACGCTTAAATTACGTGGTACACACGTCACAGAGAAGGGTGTCGAGAGTATTGCGATGCTACCTTCCTTGTCCGTTCTTGAGTTGCCAAAGGAGATCTCCGGTGAAGCGCTCCAGACACTTCGCTCCGCCAAGAAACTTCGGACATTACAGCTCCAACATACCTCCTTACAAGATCGCTCATTGCAACACCTGCAAGGATTGGATGAGCTTGAGACATTGGACCTCAGTGGGACTTCGCTGACGGACGAGAGCGCGGTGTTTCTTCGCGAGATGAAGGGGTTAAAGAGGCTCCGTCTTAGTGAGACGAGAATCTCCGATATGGGGTTGTTGCAGCTTGGGACGTTGACGCAGCTTGAAGAGCTCGATCTACAAGGGACATCGATCTCCGATCGGGGGTTGCGGGTGTTGCAAAAGTTGCCACAACTCAAAAAACTCCACCTGGGAAAAACAGAAGTCACGGATGAAGGGCTTGAATGTGTGAAGGCCTGTGTTGCGCTCGAAGCACTCAATCTCGAAAAGACAAATGTCGGTGACGCTGGTATGAAGTCTCTCTCTCTGCTGAAAACACTGAAAGTCCTCAACGTGCGCTCTACAAACATTCACCATGAAGGATTGAAACACCTCTCCACGCTGGAGGCGCTGCGTGTCCTGAATCTCGAAGCGACCTCTATTGGTGACGAAGGGATCGCCGCGATCAGGCATTTGACATATATGCAAGCGCTCAGTCTACAGAGCACACAAGTCACAGGGCGCGGTCTTTCGCAGCTCGAACCTCTTCGTGATTTGCGGACGCTCGATCTCAAAATGATCGACGTCTCCGATCGCGATCTTGGTGCGCTCACCTATTTCCCTTTGCTTAGGAAGCTCATTTTAAGTGGGACGAAGATCAAAGATGAAGTGATCAAACACATCGGTGTCTTAACAGAGCTTCAAGCCCTCGATCTGTCGAACACATCCATTCATGATGCCACCTTGGAGGGGATCCAACACCTTTACGGACTGAGATCTTTGAAGCTCGCGTATACCGAGATCACAAGCGACGGCCTGAAGGTCCTCGCGCGACTCCGGAACCTGCAAGGCCTGAGCCTGAAAGGTACAGTCATCGACAGTGAAGGGCTTCGCTTTATCGTGCCGCTCAATCAACTTCGTGCGCTTAATCTCAACGGAACACTTGTCGATGATCAGGGACTACGTTTTCTCAGTCACTTTGAAAAACTTCGGAAACTTGGGCTTGGTCGCACAAAGATCACCTGCCAGGGGTTGATCTTTTTACAGGATCTACACGCTCTACAAGAGTTGGGGTTGTGGGATACACAGATCGGTGATGAGGGGGTGAGATATGTCTCGCGCTTGGCGCAATTGCGGACGTTGTTTTTGTTTGGGACAAACGTGACGGATCGTGGAAGAGCCTATCTGAAGGACGTCTTGCCTTTGTGCCATATCTCGTGATGTCAGGAGCGTCTTTTACGCGGTCGCTTTAAATGGGGTGAGGAATGTTGGGGGTGCATGTTTTCTCATCTGATCGAGCTCGATGATGTTGCAAGCATGACGTTGTTTGAGGAAGTCATGAAGCTCATCTCGCCACCCTGGGAAACCAAATGTTTCGAGGATCTCGAACATATTTCCGTTGATTGTCCACAGGTTTTGGCTTTGCAAGATCGCAGTCAGGACGCACTTTTGGCGTTTGTTGAGGGTTTCAAGCTCGCGACCATCTTCTTCTTCACCAAAGGCAATACTCAACAGCGCATAGGCGATGTTAAGGGCACTGTAAGGAGCAATGAGATGTAACGCTTCGACCAACGCTGGGATCGCAAATTCGACGATCTTTGGATCGAGATTGCACAAAAAGAGGCTCGTGTCACCGATGATATCGCCATTGGCCCAAGGAAGGCTCAGGTAGGTGTTTGAGATGTTGTCTGGGTGAGCGATCGTGTGTAAGAGTGTTGAGACCGCTTCTTTGGGGGGCTCGTGTTCGGTGAGCTGTGTCAGACACGTCGCAGCTGCCCACCGGACGAGTTGGTTGTGATCGTTGAGATAGGTTGCGTAGGTCGCCATGGCAGAGGGAGAGCTTTGTGCAAGCTCGCGCAAACTCAACAACAAACCTGTCTTGATCTTGTTGTCTTGTGTGTGCGCGAGGCGTTTGTAGAGAACAGGGACAATTCGTTCGCTGTGTTCTGGGTATTTGGAGCAGATGTAGGACGTCGCGAGGCAAAGCTCAGTGGGAGCCGACGCGATCAACTGGAGATACAGATCGATGCCCTCTGCAACAGCTGTGCGGGCACTACGTACCCACTCTCTGGCTTTTTCTTTGTCTTGTTGTTCTTCAACGAGGGTCAACCCTGGAAACTCATCGTAGGGAGGCAGTTCGTTTTCAAAGGGTGAAGCGCCTGTTGCGATGTGAGCGAGTAGAAGAGCGATCTCATCTTTGTCCTCTGTCTCTGGATTGGAGAGCAGCGCGAGGAAGAATGGGACCGTAAAAGGCGTCGCCTGGTAGACGACACCCTGATGCCAGATATTTCCGTAAAAGGCGTAGAAGGCGTATTCTCGGTCTTCTTTGATGTCCGATGTCAACAAGCGCATCAATGTCGGGATGTCTGACGCAGGTCCTTGTGCATGTTGTAATTGACCCCATGGAATGTGTTTCAATCCTTCTAACATGAGCCTTCTCCTGTGTGTCCTTATCTTCTTTTATATTGGGTGCATGAAGATTTGTTTGTCTGTAAGCCACGTCTGTCTATGAGGACAACATACTGAACAGAGATGTCGTATCTCGACATTGTTTGTGTAAGGACTCTATTTTGTAGGGAAAAATCTTGTTTTGAGAGGTGTCAGCGGGTGTGGTCGAGGCGTGCGGGGACGGAGTAAACGTTACATCTTTGCTCACGCACAAATCCAACGAGGGTCATCTGAAAGCGCCTCGCCAGCTCCACCGACAAGTGAGATGGAGCACCGACAGACGCGACGATTGGCAGCCCTGCGCTGATCGCTTTTTGTGTGATCTCAAATCCAAGGCGACCACTCACCAACAAGATCGTGTCTTGTAGAGGCAGCTTTCGATCGAGTAAGCGGGCTCCGATCAGCTTGTCGACGGCGTTGTGTCGCCCGATGTCTTCGTAAAGATCGATAAGCTCTCCCTCGAAAGAGAACAACCCTGCGGCGTGCAAACCACCTGTCTTCTCGAAGATCGCTTGTGCTTCTCTCATTCGATCGGGGAGCTCGTAGAGTGTGGAGACTGTGAGGCTGTTCTTTGTGACTGGGATCGTTTGAAGCCCTCTGTGTTCAAGCGCGTCGATCGATGCTTTGCCACATACGCCACAGCTCGACGTTGTGTAGAAGTGGCGGACGAGTTTTTCCGGATCGAAGGTCGCGCCTTCTTTGAGGCGGATCGTCAGGATGTTGAACGCCTGCGTCTCCTTCCCCACACAATAGTCGAACTTTTCGATGTCATCAGCGCTTGAGATGATGTCTTCTGTGAATAGAAAACCAGCCGCGAGGGCATAGTCTTCTCCAGGGGTGCGCATCGTAATCGACACGCTCTTGGTCAACATGTGTCCGGACATCGTAAATTGTAAGCGCAGCTCCAGAGGCTCTTCGAGTACGAGCTCATCGCGTCTCTGTTGCATCGTGTGGGCCTGGATATGTTGGATGCTATAGCGTTGTGTCGGCTTCTGTCTCGCCATCTTTGGGACTCGATCGTTTGTGGGGTTGTGAGCCAATGTGATGAGGTGAGTATACAACGCGAGAGGGGAGGGTGCAAAAGGTGAGTTGGGGGATTCAGATGGAGAACGCGTTGGCTTTTTGCCATTTGCGTCGCTTGGCGAGATCTTCGGAGTTGATCAAAGACGCGTAACAGATACGTTCTTTGTCTCGGACAAGTTGGCCGACAAAGAGCTCGCTCTTGATCGTTTGGACGTGCAGTTCACCAAGCGTTTCGTCTTCTTGTTCGGCATCCACAGGGATATCGAGTAGCTCTCTGACACGCTCTTTTGCGATCTCGTCTTCTGCTCGTTGCGCCGCTTTGAGTGCCTGCGCGAGGTCATCGAGTGTGTGGACTTGCTCCGTCTGAAGAGGGACACGGGTCTCAGGTAGTGGGACATCTTTCCCCAACTCTCGGGTGAGCTCAATCGCTTTGGAACCATAACATTCACGGATCAGCGCACTCCAGATGGAGCGCCAGTATTGGACTGAAGGAGCACGTTCGATCCCAACAACTTGCCCTGCGAGCAAGATGATCGCTCCGACTTGATCGGGGACACACTCGAACTCCGCGACAAATTGATCGAGCTGCTCCTTGAAGGCATTCGTGAACAATACGAGATCGCCGACCTCTTGCTGGCCGTTCTTGTCGTTGAATTGGCTGATGTCTTGCCAGAGTTTGTCGTAATTCGTCTCTTTTCGTACATGGAGAGCTTTTTCGCGCAAGGAGTGGGGCAAGATCATCATCTTGTGGGGTCCCTTGCTAATCATACCTCCCTGTGTTGCCTGTACACACATCGCGGTTTTGTACAGCTTCTGCTTTTTAGGACCGATCAGGCCGGCGTGAGCCATTGCGTGATCTTGTGCCTTTTGTTTGACGATGAAACCCGTATGTGTCGGAATGAGCAACGTTTGTGAGCTGGGATTTTCGAAGGACAGTTGTCCATAACCCTCTGTCCAAACATTCGCCTCCATCGGCGAGATAAACCGATCGTCCTCCAGGGTGCTTGTGAGCGGGATGACCTGCATCAGTCCAACGGACTGCATAGAACCTGGCTGTGTTCCATGTAGCAGATCACCGATGGTCAGTGCGTCCCCCTGTTGATCGTCAGGCGCGCTCTTGTTGAACATATTTTTGATTTTTTTCAGCATCGATTTTCTCCATACGTTCTCACTCGCGAGGGAGAACATCTTCCCTGATCACCACGGCTGCTTGTGGGCGCTCAGGCGACCTTTGCGTTGAGTGGTGTATGCGGTGGTTTCGCTGTCATTTGCTTGTGCACCTGACCAGAGAGAAGCTTTGTCGTGAGCGTGAGCAGTCCTTGCAGCGCTTTGACAGGTTCATTTTGAAGCATCCCTTTGAGCAGTGGGAGCCCCATGTCCTGGGGAGATGTCACAGGCAACGCTGGGATCAGATCTTTGGCCAGACATCGTAGACCACCACTCTCCGCACCAAATACAGGGGAGAATTGGTAGATGGGCGTGTTGATACCAAGCTTACGGATCTGTTTGATGACCTCCGCGAGACGACCTGCTGGAGAGTTTTCGTATCCATCCGAGAGGATGAAGACGACGTCAGGAGTGTCACGCAGCAATTGGATCAGCCCTTCTGCCAGTGAAGTCCCACCGCACGGGTAGGTCAGTCCGGTCTCTTCTTCGTGACGCCCTCCACAGTAGAGGACCGAGGAGGTCTCACTCGCCGCACGTAGCATATCTCTCGTCGCGAGGGCGACGGACATCGGACGGAGTGCCTGTGTTGAGTCACCCATCATCGAAGCTGAAGCGTCTACGAGGAGCCCGGCGTGCTTCCAACGGGTCGGTAAGTTTTGCGCCGCTTGTGTCGCCTTCTTTTGGAGCGCCTGCTTGATCGACTCGTCCATACCACGCTCAAAGCTGTAAATGTACAACCTCAACGCGCTCTGTTTGTTCGGATCGAACGTGACTTCGACGCCTGCTTTTTCCGCAGCTCGCTGCATACCGATCTTTTGGCCCTCAGTCAGTTGTCCTTTGGTCAGTGACAACACTTGGGTTGTGGGGATCTCTTTGTGGTATGTGCTCCTGATTCCTTCGAGAGTTTCGTAGGGAAGGCGCTTTCCCTCTTCGAGATCGTGCTTGGCCGCTTTGTACGCTTTGAGCAGCGGGAGACACAGATGCTCTTCATTTCCGAGGATGAAGCTGACACACTCGTACACTTTCTTCTGTTGCGACGCATGGCCGTGTTTCCCTATGTGTTTGTGGAGAATGTTCTGCTCCTTGTCGTTCCACGAAGAGGGCGCTTTTTTGGTGATACTGCGCACAATGCCGCTCATTCGTTGCCCTAGCGCGTGTTCCAGGACGATGCGGAGTTTTTTGCGGTAACGTGTGCACCACAGCTCAAGCCTTGGGTGGCTCAATAGACTGCGAAGCATCAGTTTTCTCGTGCGAGCGTTGTTGACTCGGCTCTCTTTGAGCATGACAAACATCTTCAGCATGCGTGTCGGTGGTAGTGTCTGCACCAACCATCGAAGGATGTTTAGCTCCTCTGCATCACTCAACAACGCTTGATGATGTGGGCGTCTTGGTTGGTGCAGGAGTTTCTTGATCGCGAGCTGACGATTGAAATCTGTCGTCCCTGGCAATGTCATGAGTGCGCAGTACAGGCCACGATCGAGTGAGAACATGCGTTCGTGCTGGTGTTCGACTGCGGCGCGCTGCTCCTCGGCTGTGTTGTAGAAGGTCGCGCGCGCAGTCGCGGTCCCTGAGATGTCGAGGAATGTCCCAATAAAATGTCCGATGGTACGTGCTTCCAGGGCATCTGGGTGCCACTGTGCGAGGCGCTCGGGGAGCGATGTCGTGTATGACGTCGAAAAGGACGATGTATTTGGTTGTTCGTATGTGATCGAACGCTTGTCGAGTGTTGCGAGCAATGGTTGGAGTTGGTCAGTTGGCAACTCGTAACCTTGCATCAGTTGTTTTGTGGTTGGGTGTCGTAATGTGAGCGCATCGATCGGCATGAAGCCCTGTTTTTTCATGAGGGCTTGGCCGCTCTTTTGTTCGACAAAGAGGACACGCACAGGTGCCTGGAGATCATCCATGTATGCCACCTCCTATCGCGGACGGATCTCACCGCCGGTGGTCTGTTGTTGAGATAAGTATTTGAATCGATATGGTTTGTTTCCTTCGCAGCTTGTTCTACGAGTGATCTTGTGTGTGGGTTCGTTTTCGTGCGGGAGTGATGGAAGAAGGGGGAGCTACTGGAGGTTGCGTTTCATCGCACGGTGGGGGATACCGGCCTCTTGATAAACGTCACCATATGGCGTGAAGCCCGCCTTGAGATAAAAGTCGATGGCGTGGACTTGTGAGCTGAGTATGACCTCTTTCATGTCGGATTGTTGAGCGAGATCGATAAGTGTTTGAAGGAGCTTTGCGCCGATGCCCTGTCCTCTGTGAGAGGGGAGCACGGCCATTCTTCCGATGTGTCCATCAGGAAGGAGCCTTCCACAGCCTACCGGTTGTTGTCCTTCGAGTGCGAGGACATGGATGCTTTTCTCGTCCCACTCATCGATCTCGATCTCTTCAGGGACTTGTTGTTCTTCGATAAAGACTTTTCTACGAATGAGATAAAGTTGTTCTTTGTGTGCTGGCCACGACGCACGTTGGATGGTGATCGACATGGTCTCTATTCGTCCTCATCTGCTGCTGGATCCCAGCCATAAAATTGGCGGAGCTCTTCGTAAAGGTCAGGTGCTTTGCGCTTCATCTTTTCACCCTGCTCAAAGAAGGCCTCTGTGGCGACGGCGAAGAACTCCGCTTCGTTTTGTGCGCCGTAATGTCGGAGCAGGTGGCGTGCGCCTTTGCTCTCTTGTTCGCGTAAGTCGAGATAGTGGCGACTCATGACCTCTGCCCAGGGAGAGAAATCCCCCCGGTCTCTGAGCTCTGGTGTTCCGTTAAATTGACCGCCTGCGCGGTCGAGGACGTGGGCAAACTCGTGTGTCGCGGTGTCGAGTCCATCCTGTTGGTTTTTGAGTCCACGAAGGACAGCTGGCCAGGACAACACGACGACCCCCCAATCATGTGCTTCACCGTAGACGATGCCATCTTCGTCGTCTGGGTGTCTGTAATCGGTTGGGTAGACGACGATCTCGGAGAGTCGGTTGTACATATCGATGCTCAAGTGGAGCGTGAGTCTGACCGCTGTCGCAGCTATGACGACCTTCACCTCGTCTGTGATCTCCATACCGTTGGCCGAGACAAACTCTTTCTCCGCGATGAAGATCCGCATCGCGTCCAGGAAATCCTCGCGTTTTTCTTCGGGAATGTCCTCAAAAAAGGGCACATGTTGTTTGAGGTACCCCAACCATTCTTCAGGCATAGCGTCTTTAAGCAGACCATCTCTTCGCCATTTTCGAATCAATCCAAACATCTCGTTGTCCTCATTGTGATGTCACACTGCATCGATACAATGTGAGACCATTTTGGAGAGTAGAAGAGTCATATAGATCGTAGCCTACACACAAGACTCCATCGCGTCAAAAGCTCGTGGGGTGTCTCTTTGTTTTTGTCTGGCTGTCAAACGTTTTTGGGTCAGAGTGTTTCGTTGTGTATTGCTTGACACCCTTTTCGCAGCCACGTATCCTTCCTGCACAAAGCGTTGCAATGTTTTAGAAGGTCTTTCGTTTGATGGAGTTTGTTGATGTATGAGATGGAACTGTTGGCAGGGAGCTGTATATGCTAAACTGTCGTCGTTGTGGGCATGTACATCATACTCAACAGGAGCGTTGTGAGAAGTGCGATGCGCCTCTCGCGGTCGCAACACCTGCGCCCCCATTTCCGTTTCCCAAGCAGCCTCCAAACACACCCCCTCCGAGTCCCTTTGCTAGCGTGAAACCCGAACAACCATTTTCGTTTGGCACATCTCCTGAATCTATCGATGCAGAGGAGACGCAGCCTTTCTCTCCTGAGCTGCTCATGTCTCTCAAAGGAGATGCTGCACCGTCTGACGTCCAAGAAGAAGTTGCCCTCCTATCCATCGATGATATGCTCTCTGAGAGCGCAGATGATCTTGATGACGCGACCATCACAGGTGACTCATTACAAGACGAACTGCCTTCAGGCTCGTTAGAATCACAGAGCTTGGTTGACCACCCCGACAAACCTGTGTCTCCACCCCAATCCCCCAAACCCAAACTCGATCCAAATGTGGGGATGGTGCTTGGTAACTTTCGCCTTGTCCAAAAGATCGGACAGGGTGGTTTTGGTTCTGTCTACAAAGCCGAACAAATCCACCTTCAACAGCCCTTTGCTGTGAAGTTGCTCAAGGCTGAGCACCACAATGAACCCAGTCTTATCGAGAGGTTTCGACGAGAAGCTCGCGCGCTCGCGACACTCAAACACGACGGGATCGTACAGCTTGCGGACTTTGGTTTGCTTGGGGATGGACAGGATGGGTTCTATCTCGCGATGGAGTTTCTGGAAGGACGCTCACTCAGTCGCGTCCTCAAGAGAGAGTGGCCACTCCCCCTCGAACGCATCTCGAACATCGTGCGGCAGATCTGTTCGGTTTTACATTATGTCCATCACAAGGGCGTTTTACACCGAGACCTGAAGCCTGGAAACATTCTGTTGATCGAGGATGCTTTTGGTGGTGAGAAGGTCAAGCTCATCGATTTTGGCATCGCCTCGCTCGCAGAAGAGGGGCAGTCCATCACAAAAGAAGGCACCTATGTCGGGAGTCCTGCCTATATGTCACCTGAGCAAGGTAAAGGTGAGCAGGTGGATCATCGCTCCGACCTCTATGCCCTCGGTGTGATCATGTACAAACTCTTCGTCAAAAGGGCGCCTTTTGTCGGTGATGGGTTTCCCGCCGTCATCTCCCAGCATCTCTTCCAAGATCCTCCTAAACTCGAAGACATTGACCCTTCTCGTCCGTGGTCACCGGCTCTCAACGCCTTTTTACACCGCGTGCTCGCAAAAGCTCCCGAAGACCGACCTCAAGATGCTCATACTTTTTGGATCGAGTGCAAACAAGCCTTGGAGGAACAGGCGAAGCTCGGAGCGGGGCCTGCCGATTACGGACATTCTGCGCGAGTGGATACGAGCAAGGCCTTTCCTGTCTTCCAAGACACACCCATCCCTGTTCAGCAACATATCTCTTTATCTGAACCTTCGGATTTTTCGGATGTATCTTCAAAAGAAGAAGATAGTGATGTCTCTTTGTCTGGCGCATTCACTTCTGAACGAAAGAGTATGTGGTTACCTGTTGGTGGTGTCTTTGGTGTGATCGTGCTCGTCGTGGCGGGGTTGTTTATGGGGGGCGTCTTCGATAAGAAAAAGACCGCTCCTCCCGTGGGGCAAAGGCGGCATATGGCCAAGGTCCGTCAAAAGAGTAAGGCACGTACTCGCAACGTTGTGCGTCGAAGCATTCCCGATGTCCGCCCACAAACGAGAGATGTCGTTGAACCTTCGAAGGTACCTCTTGTGCAGCCCAAACCGATCGTCAGAGAGGTGAAAGCTCCGACAATGTTTTCCTTTGAGATCAAAAGCATCCCTTCTGGGGCGCAAGTCTGGATCAAGCGAAAGAAGGTGGGGGAGACTCCCTTCATATTGAAGGCCAAACAGGGGGAAAGTATCCTCTTTTCGCTGCGAAAAGAACAACATAAAAAGAAGTGGGTGAAGTGGAGCTTTCGCAAAGATAAACAAACGCGTGTCTACAAGCTCAAAAAGAAAAAGAAAATCTACGAAGGTCTCGATGGGGCGCCTATTTAAAAAGCAGTGACATTTGGGGATTCCCTCACAAAGTAAACGCACAAATATGATCTGACATTTTTCAACAAGGTCGGGCCTTGTGTCCGACCATCACGCCATGTGATATTACATTTTCCCGTAGGGTCGGGCCTTGTATCCGAATATAACGCCATGTGAACTGACATTTTTGTGTCGATTCGGTCCTATCGTCCGACCATAACGTTGTGTAAATTGATGTTGTTCAGTCGATTCGGGCCTTGTATCCGACCATAACGTTGTGTGGATTGATGTTGTTCAGTAGATTCGAGCCTTGTGTCCGACCATAACGTGTTGTGATCTGATTTTGTTCAGTCGGTTTGGTCCTTGTGTCCGAACATGACGCCATGTGAACTGACATTTTTCCGTAGGGGCGGGCCTTGTGTCCGACCATCACGCCGTATATTTGTTTTGCTAGAGGGTGGTCTGAGGCGTTGGCGAGATCACTGGCTGACGTGCAATTGGACTGTACGTGAGGGGCTTGGGGAGGGAGGGGAAACGAGATGAGTTTGTGCTTGTGGTGCAGGGGTTTTGGGTTGCAAGAACAAGTATGTGGCACCTGCACCTGCGAGGACGGCGATACTTACGACGACGAGTCCCGCATACTGGAAAGTGTTTCCGCCTTCAACGAGGTTGTTGATCGTGTTGGTCTGGTTGCGAAATTCGTACTTCCCGATCATGCCCTGTGCTTGTGAGAAGTTGGATTGTGCCTTTGCGATAAAGGTAATACCCGTAATCCCGGCGATCGCAGCGACACCAACACCCGTCCATTTGAGCGCATCCTCTGTCCTTATCTGTTGTGTGGGTTTCTTCTTCTTGGTGGGACGTTTTTTGACGATGCGTTGGGGGGGGCCGATGAACCCGTACTTTTTGAGGATGAATGTCTGTTTGCTCGATGTTCCTGGTTTGATCGTAACGCTCTGTTGGAGGGTTTGGTATCCAGGCGCTGCCAGTGTGAGTGTGTATGTTCCTGGTCGGATTTTCCAGGACGTTGGGCTACGGCCGACCTTGCCTTGCCCACCTTTGCCCAACAACGTGAGAGTCACACCTGCGGGCGTCGTCACGATGCGAAGTGTGCCCTTTAAGTAGGGTTTGAGATCGTTTATGTATTCCAGGATTTTTTGCCGGACTTTGAGACTCGCGCCGCCTGAGAGGGCTCTTCGATAGAAAGTATGTGCGTCTTCGTACGATTTGTTCAGGTGGTAAGTGCGTCCGATGATGTACTGGAAGGTCGCGTGACTTTTTCGAAGACCTGACAACTCTGTTTTGCTCTTTGTGACACTCTCCGCCTGCTTCAATACGTCGATGGCCTGCTTGTATTTTTCTACTGCACCCAAGTAGGCTTTTTGTTCGGCCAGCTTTCGTCCCTCATAAAAAAGTGTGCGGGCTTTTGTCTTGTACTGTGTGAGTGTCATGTTGGCGTGGAGCGGTGCCGCCCAACCAAGGAGCATAAGGGAGATTATAAAAGTTCGGAGGGAGTAGGTTGTCATCGATTTTCCGTTTGTCAGCGTTCTTTTGCTTTGCAATGTCCGAAGGTTACCAGTGAGTCATCGTCGCTGTCAAGGAATGCTCTATGGTCTCCTGTGGGTTTGATTTTGGAGACTTTTTCAAGTACGGTTTTGTCATCTATGTGTCTTCGTAAACAGAACGTAAAAGCATTTGAGATCATATTTTTGGACCTGTGAGTTGGGAGCTTGTTCTTGCCACCCACAGGAGAATTGTCGGATAAACAACATGGCCATACTCAATATCCTATTCAAAAAAGACGCAGCTCGCGAAGTATTCGAGGGCATTGCATGTATTCTTGTGCGGGAGAAGGTTGGGATGTGGTTGGCTGGAGGGTTGCTCTTGTTGTTTTCGATGTCTCCTATGTTCTCTGGTTGCGGGATGACGTTGGAATGTACGAGCAATGATATGTGCGCAGCCCCACGTCCGTATTGTGTCGCTGGCGCTTGCAAGGAGTGTTTCAAAAACAGTCATTGTCCAGGGGTCGCGACCTGTATCACAGAACAACTGGTGTGTTCCTCGTCAGTCGATGGTGGGACAGAGTCTATCGCAACGGATGCTGGGGGGAAGGATGTCGTGAACCCGCCTGATACATGTCGTGCAGTGAAAGAGGTCTGTGGGGATCGCAAGGACAACGATTGTGACGGAAAAATCGACGAAGATTGTGCTTGCAGTATTGGACAGACACGGGCTTGTGGGACCAACGTCGGCGAATGTCGTGCAGGTGTACAGACATGTCTCGGTGGACGTTGGTCCTCTTCTTGTATCGGTGACAGAGACGGTGACAAAGAAGAGTGTGACGGCAAAGATAACGACTGCGACGGAAAAGTCGATGAGGACTTCGCGAAGATCGGCGAAATCTGTACGGTTGGGAAGGGCGGATGTCAAAAACAGGGGAAGTTTGTCTGCGGGAGTCGGCGTGGTAACGCTGAGTGTAGTGTCGAGCCTGGAAAACCCTCGACGGAAAAGTGTGATGGAATCGATAATGATTGTGATGGTCAAATCGATGAAGGAGCCGCCCCTTGTGTGATCACATTTGCAGGTAGCAACAAAGAAGGGGAGACAGATGGTAAGAGGGCTGCGGCGTTGTTCTCTGGACCTGCAGGGCTGGCATTTGGACCTTCTGGTGGGCTGTATGTCTCCGATCTTGGACTCGATCGAATACGAAAAATCGATTCGGCTGGCAATGTCACGACGATCGCTGGCTCTGATTGGGGCTATGCAGATGGAAAAGGTGCCGCTGCAAAATTCAAGAATCCGTACGGTTTGGCTGTTGATAAGAGCGGAAACATCTTTGTCGCGGACTCTGGCAATCACATGATCCGCAAGGTGACGCCGACGGGTGTTGTGACGACGTACGCCGGGCAAAAACTCTCCGGTGAGATCGATGGTGCGCTGAAAGACGCCAAATTCGATACACCACGAGATGTTGCCTTTGACAGCGCTGGCAACATGTACATCGCGGACTCCAGGAACCACAAGATCCGCAAGATCTCCACAAGTGGCGTTGTGTCGACCCTTGCAGGAGGCGGCAGCAGCGGATTCAAAGATGGTAAGGGAACCGCCGCACAGTTTTTTTATCCAGTCTCGTTATTTTACGATAAGAGCGGCAAACTTTACGTCGCGGACTCTGGCAACCACCGTATCCGCGAGATCGATCTGGCAACGAGCGAGGTCACGACCATCGCCGGGTCTGGAGATTCTGGTTACAAAGAAGGTGCTGCGTTGAGCGCGAGTGTCTTCAACCCTTACGCGTTGGTGTTGGGCGGAAGCACGCTCTTCTTTGCCTCACGCCACCATATCCGTAAGCTCGCGTCGAGCGTCACGAGCCTCGTCGCTGGAACATCGAAAAGTGGGTACGCTGACGGTCCACTTACGAGCGCACTCTTCGAGACACCTCACAGTATGGTCTTGGATGCAAAAGGGAACCTGTTGATCGCAGAGCCCAACAATCACTGCATTCGAAAAATTGTCTTCAGTCCTTGAGGAGGGGAAGCGTCATGTTGCGATGGGTACGAAGGTTGTGGAACACTTGGACACAAAAGTTCACAGAGCCCGTTGTTGAGGATTTTGACGACTTCATCGACTCCATTGAGTGGGAAGAAGATAGCTCCAGTGGCTTTTCACTCGACGAGCCTGACGAACATGCGGTTACTTTTTGCCTGAAAGAAAACCAACGTCAGGTCGGACGCTTCACGTTACTTGAGCGTGTGGGAGAGAGTCGCGCAGGTGAAGCCTACCGAGCGACCATTGGCGAAAGAAGAGGATTCCATGCCGATGTGTTTTGTCTTGTCATGTCACCTTCCACACTCTCCGAAGGGAAAGAGCACGCGACGACATGGACACAAGAGGCGCTGCAAGCGTCCTATCTCCACCACGCCAACATCACAGACTTTTACGAACTGGGTGTTGTACAAGAGGGAGATTCCTTCCTTTGTACGCAATGGGTGGATGGTGATGCGCTGTGGTCTGTGTTGAAGAGAGCTCGTGCGTTAGGACGTCCACTTTCCATAGGGGTTTGTCTCTTGATCGCTGGAGAGGTGATCAAGGCGATGCGGTACGCACAAAACCCGACAAGACACCCACCACAGTCATTTCCGGCCCCTGTGTTTGAAGAGAAAGAGCTCTTATCCAGTTGGATGTTTCGCTACGGTCGAATGTTTGAGTTGTCCAAGAACGGCTGGCTGTCGATGTCACCGATCACACATGGTGACCTTTCACCCAAGCAGATCTTACTCGCAAAAGACGGTCGAGTCATTGTGACGGGATTTGGGCGCTCCTGGATCAAGCGACAAGATTTCTTTGAAAAACAGCACTACCGATACGCATGTCCAACGCCGGGCTATTGGTCACCACAACATCACGCCGGTCAATTGTATCCACATCACGACATCTTCTCGTGGGGAGTGTGGTTGTGGGAGTGTTTGACCAATCAACCACTGTTTCTCAAGGAGAAGCCAAGCCACTCGTTCCGCGCTGTATGTCATGAAGTGGTCGAGCCACCTGTGTTATTCCGACAGGACTGTCCTGAAGCGCTCTCCAATATCGTGATGAAGGCGCTGTGTAAAGAGAAGCAGGGGCGGTACGCACATTGGCGCGAACTTGCCAATGATTGGGAGCAACTTGGCCTCTCCGTCGCCTCAAACGAGGCGCTCGTGGAAGAGTTATGTGTGCTTGGGGAGCTGGTCGTCGAGGAGGAAGAGGAGGAGCGTGTGTCAGTTGTCGATGAGACCTCCACAGAGTGGGAAGATGTCGATGACACTCTACACAAAGAGGAGATCGCGAGGTGGCGTGAAGCGTCTGAGGAGATATTGTTCTTTTAGTCTATTGCTTTGCGACCTCGCAGGAGGACACGTCCTGAGGAGGGGGCGTCGAGCTGTGTAGGTTGCTTGAACTCAAGCTGATGGTGTGATTTGGCCTGACGTAGGTCTCTAAGCGCGAAGAACATCAGAAAGACTTTGCGCAACGTCGATGTATGCGCTCGTTTGTTGAAGTTGTCGTATGCATTGTTGCGCAGCTCTCTGTGGATCCCCTGATAAACACGTCCTGCGACTGCAACAGGTCGCTGAAAGAATCCTGGTAACGCAGGGATCGCGACCCACGCCAATCGATAGTAGCGATCCGCCCGATCCATCAACGACTCCATCAACTCGCGATATGACTCCGGCACGGGGCCTTGTTGATGCGCGAGGTGCTGAAGAGAGGAAGCTGAGAGCCCAAACTCTTCGAGCACTTCAGATGGTAGGTAGATACGATCTCGTCGCAAGTCTTCACCGACATCCCGAAGAATATTTGTGAGCTGCATGGCTTTCCCCAGCGCTTGGGCTCGTTCCAGGACCCAAGGGTGATGTTGTCCAAACAACTCCGTCAACCACAACCCAATCGTCGACGCGACACAATAGCAGTAATGTTCGAGTTCTTCGATGGTGTTGTAAGTGTGACCTTCGAGATCCATCAACATGCCCTCGATCAGATCATGTGCGTATTGGAAGGGCACCTGCGCATCACCCATCTCACCCATCACACGGTCCGCAAGATAGAAGCCTGTTGTCCTACCTGTGTGGGCCTGTCTGGAGATCTCTCGCCACTCCAAGATCAAGTTCGTTCGCTCCTCTAGACTTAAGTGTTCGAGGTCGTCGGCGAGATCATCCGTAAAGCGCGCGTAGGCATACACACTTGAGACTTGCTCTCTCGGTTTGCTCGGGAAAAAACGCGAGGCAAAGGAGAAGGAGCGGCTGTGTTTTGCAAAGTACTCCTGCCACTCTGTCGGACGATCGAGCCTTTGTTGTACGAGCAACGCCTGTAAGAACTTTCGTTCGGACGAGATGCTGTGGCCGAGGGGGCGTGTAGAGGTTTGTTGTTCGCGTAGCTCTGCACACTCGCGATGGATCGCGGTCTTGACTTTTTGTCTCCACTGTTCGACGAGCGCGACAAAGTGCGTGTGTGTATCACCAAGCTTCTCTTTGCATTGTCGTTGGAAGGCGTCGCATTCTTCTTCGAAGAAGTCGAGACAACGTTGGGCATGTGCTTGTTGGCCAAACCATTGTGTATGGAGTTCTTTTGTTGAGGCTTGCCAGTTTGGAGTCTCCTGCAAAAGCCAGGGCCAAGTGGGTTTGTGTTGGATGTAGTCCTGGAAGGGGGGCTTCCCTGTCCCTGCTTGTGGGCAGTAATCGAGGATGTCGTCGAGCATTTGGTAGAGGCGACCGAGCCACTCTCCGAGCGCGATCCACTCATCTGCATCTTCTCGTCGCTGAAGGAGGGCTGGGATGCCCATCGCGAAACCAAAGAGCGCGCCGGTCTTGTCGGTGATCATGTCCATGTATTGTTGTATGGTGATCTCTTTGTCCGCACTTCGCGCTTGTTTGATCTCTCCAACGACGGTTTGTTCAACGGCTCGACTAAAGCAAGAGAAGAGAGCGATGTTGTCGCATTGAGAGAGTAAGTGGTAGGAGGCTGTGAGCAGGTGATCACCCATGACGAGCGCTGTGGGGATTCCAGCTTTGGCGACGAGGGTTGGCTTGCCCCTTCTTGTCTCGGCTTCGTCGATGATGTCATCGTGAAGAAGAGATGCCTCATGTACACTTTGTACCGCAAGGATCGCAAACCATAGAGGATCATCATTGAGCAGCTCTGGCGCGATCGCTTTCGCACAAGCATGTGCAACACACGGACGCAAGAGTTTTCCCTGCGCCTCCAGTTGGATCGAGATGGTGTCTCTGTTGCAGAGTGACACGAGTTGTGCGCGAATGTCTTCTATGTCTTTCAAAGTCGCTTTATCCACGATACTTACCCTTTATAGGTTGTTTCAAGCGAAGAAACCCTTTGGAGGAACGCTCCAAACGGGGGTCTCTTGGATGTTTTCTTGTTGGCAGATCTGGTTGGCGGCGAGTGTGCCCGACATACACGCTCCTTCCATGAGCATCGCTGGGTACGGAAGTTTCACCCAGTCTCCTGCAAAGAACAAATTGGGAACGGGGGTCTCTGTTGTTGGTCGATGCTCGTACTGTCCGACGTGATAAGCCGTAAAGTCCTGGCGGACCTGCATGTACTCTTGTCGGATCGTGGCGTCCTTCAACTCCGGGAAGAATGCGTGTAATTCTTTGAGGAAGTGAGTGCGGATCTCATCTTCTGGAATGTCATCAGGGACGGCGTAACAATGAAGCTCAAGGACTGCGCCACCTTCCTTCTCGACATAGGCCGTCGATTCTTTCTCAAGGCGGTGATAAAAGGCGATCGCGTCGAGGAGAACATTGCGTTCTGTGATCAAAAACGGACACACTGTGGTGTCGTCAATATCCCGATCCATCCACAAGCGAAGGACGGAGTAGCGTTGGGCGTACTTTTGCTTCTCCATCTGCGCTGCGAACGCCGGGAAGTCATCTTTGAGCCACTGCGTTTGACCGAGCAGATGTTGCGCGCCTCTTATGTCCGAAGCCATCACCATATAGTCGTGGTGTGTTCCGTCGATCTTAAAGCTGCCGTCTTCTTGGCGGTCGATCTGTTCGACTGGATGATCGAGGAGGATCGTTCCGCCGTTGTTCTCCACCGCATCACGCATGGGCTTGAGGATGGTGTACTCGTAATCATCGTCGAAGTAATCGTAGAGCAAGCCGTGATCATTGCTGAGGTAAAAGAAGTGAAAGCTCTTCATCAGCTCAGCCATCGACATGCGATCGATCTGGGCGAAAAATGCGCGCGAGAAAGTGTTGAAGATCAAGATCAGATTTTTGGGTAACTTGGCGTCTTGTGCGTATTTTTCAAAGGAGAGATGATCGAACTTTTTGAACGTCTTGTCTTTGTTGTAGGTCAACATGGGGAGCATTTTGAGCGCTGTACGGCTGAAGGCGACCTTCCAGAAGTTGTAAATACCTTTGCGTGCGAGATCGTAGAGGTTGAGGATCGGTGTGGTGATGGCGTCGTGGAAGCGAAAGGCTTCCTTTTCCAACGTCATGATGTAGTAGTCATCCATGGCCGCGTAGTCTTTGTCGATCTCAAGATCGGAGAAGAGATGACGGAGATTGTAGTAGTGTCGGAAAAAAGCATGAAATCCGTGTTCTACGTAGGCTGTGTCGCCGTTATGAAGCTCAACAGGCCAAGAGCCGATCTTTCCACCGATGTAATCGTTTTTTTCGTAAACTGTGACATCAAAACCACGCTCTGCGAGGCGGATGGCTGCGGACATACCTGCGATGCCTGCTCCGATCACCGCCACGCTCTTCTTCTCTGTGAGCTGCTTTGGTTGAGTATCATCTACAGGAACGACAAGGTGACGGTAGCCACCAAACCGCTTCTCGATCTGTCTCGCCAAAAATGATCGCTTTGTCAATTGTGTCATGGTTATCGCTACTTCTCTTGTCTTTTTGGGTTGTTATCGATTCCAATTCCGATCCATTCGTTGATGAATATATACGATAACGATACTCAACGCACATTTCAACACTTGATATAGAATATATTCGTTGACATCCTACCTTTTTGAAGACAATATTCGATCTCTTTTTGACTTCCAAGAACGGATAAGGAGCAAGAAATCTATGTCAAAACGAGCAGTTGTGATTGGAAGTGGGTTTGGTGGATTATCGATCGCTGTGAGGCTACAAGCTCGTGGGATGCAAGTCACCCTGTTGGAGAAGCGTGAGAAGGTGGGTGGACGTGCCTACCAATTCAAGGAAAAAGGGTACACCTTTGACATGGGACCTTCTCTGATCACGGCACCCGATATCATTGAGTCTGTCTTTCGGGCTGCCGGGAAAAAACGCGAAGACTACTTTCCGATCATCCCTCTTGATCCTTACTACCGTATCTACTTTCACGACAAAACGTACATTGACTACAACGGCGACACCGAACAAATGAAGAGCCAAATGGCCAAGTTCAACAAGCAAGACGCCGCCAACTACGAGCGCTTTATGAAGGACATCAAGCCGATCCACGAGACTGTGATCGAGGAGGGCTTTGGTGCCAAACCCTTTAACACGATGGGATCGATGGTCTCCTTTGTGCCACGAGTGGTCAAGCTCGGTGCGTATTGGCCTGTCCATACATTCGTCAAAAAGTACTTCAAAGATTTTCGTCACCGTTTTATGTTCAGCTTCCACCCACTGTTTATTGGTGGCAATCCCTTCGCGATCCCATCGATCTACCTCATGATCCCTTATCTCGAAAAAGAGGGCGGTGTCTGGTTCTCCCCAGGCGGGATGTACACCTTCGTCGAAGCTCTTGAGAAGGTCTTCAAAGAACTTGGTGGTGAGATCCACACCTCTTGTCCCGCCACCAAGATCGGCGTTGAAAACGGCAAAGTCACAGGTGTGGAAGCTGGTGGGCAGTTCTTTGACGCAGATATTGTCGTCAGTAACGCCGACACAGCGTGGACCTACAAGAACCTCGTCGCTGCGGAGCACCGCAAACGCTGGACGGACAAAAAGCTGGAGAAGCTCTCCTACACGATGAGCTGCTATCTTCTTTATATAGGTGTGAAGAAAAAATATCCTGGTCTCAAACACCACACCTTGATCCTCTCTGAGCGGTACAAAGAGCTCGTGAAGGATATCTTCAAGAACAAAGTCGTGCCTGATGACTTCAGTATGTATCTGCACATCCCGACAGCGACAGATCCTTCGATGGCGCCTGAAGGTGGAGAGAGTATGTACGTCCTGATCCCTGTCGCCAACTTGCGCGCCGGGATCGATTGGGAGGAGTTTGAGCCCAAGTTTACGGACAAGGTGATCGATTTTCTCGAAGATTGGGGACTTGACGATCTGCGCGAACACATCGAGGTGCAGCGTGTCTTTACCCCCAATAACTTCAAGAAGGAGCTCTTTGCCTACGTTGGTAACGCTTTTGGGATTGAGCCAAAGCTTTCGCAGACTGCTTACTTCCGGCCTCACAACAGGAGTGAAGATATCGAAGGGTTGTATCTCGTGGGGGCGAGTACTCATCCTGGTGCGGGGGTTCCCGGTGTGTTGCTCTCTGCGGAGACGACTGAGCACTGCATTGTCGAAGATCTCGGGACCGCGCTTGCGCCCACTGGAACCTGATGTTTACGATGGAACCGTGAACTTGTAATTTGCTCTCGGAAAGTTCGATGTTTGATGCTATACTGCGCAAAAGAAGTGTTTGATATCATCACAGAGAGGTAGTCCGATGGCCAAAAAAAGAAATCGTTTGCGGGATGTTCTTGAAGAGAAGGGATACAAACAATCTCAGGTCGCCGATCTGTGTGGGATCAAGCGAGATCGTTTTCGCAAAATCGTCGGCAATCATGTCGAGATCATCGGTTGGGAATTGACCACCATCGCGGATATCCTCGAATGCGAAGAAAGATCTCTCTACGAGCCCGATCAAATCGATGTCAAAACCTTTACAGAGCACGAGGACGATCTCGCCTTTGACAATCTCTCAGTGGGACGTTGGCAGGCCGCGCTTGTCGCCGAAGACGAAGAAAGTTGCTTCTGGCTTCGACAAGGGTACAAGCAACAAGAGAACATCGATATTACGCCGGCATACGTGAGGGTTGGGTTAAATGAGGGGCGCATCCTTTTGGGACGCGCAGTTGAGCACATCGGCAGTCTGCCTGAAGATGAGGAGAACAAGGGTGTGCTCTCCAATCAGATCATCTCTGTGATCCGCGATGGACATGATGAAGATCGTAAGCTGTCGCGTTTTCAGTTGGATCTGACGTTCTCTGGGGATCGCGGTCTCGTCGCGTTATATGTCCAATCCAAAAAGGTCGCGGTGATCTTGCAAGGGCGCAGGCAGGAGTTGCCAAAGGGGACCTGTGTTTATCTCCAGAACAACGATAAGATCGAGCTACCCAATAAAAAAACACTGCGCCTTGAGTGCCGTCGATTGTAAATCCAACGATTGGAGGGTTTGGACATTTTGTTTGGTTTGTTGGAGAAGTGTATTTGATGGCAAAGAAATCCCCCCAGACGACATCTGGTATCGAGCATATTGCCGAGTATCCCCGTCCCTACGTCGCTGTCGATCTTGTGATCCTGACCGTCCTTGATGCAGATCTCAAGGTGTTGTTGATCCGTCGTGAGAAGCCACCGTTCGAGGGAGGGTGGGCGCTGCCCGGTGGATTTGTCCGTGTTGGCGCGACAGCAGAAGATCAGGGAGAGGATCTGGAAGACGCTGCACGACGTGAGCTTGAAGAGGAGACGGGTCTTTCAGCATCTGCTGTGTATCTTGAGCAGCTTCGTGCGTTTGGTACACCAGGACGAGATCCACGGATGCGTGTGATCACTGTTGCCTATTTTGCGTTGATTCGTCCTGATCTCGCTCCTTTTGTGCAGGCTGGTGGGGATGCCTTGCAGACGGATTGGTTTTCTACACAAGAGCTCTCAGGGATGGACCTTGCCTTTGACCATGAGGTGATCCTTGAGAGTACATTGGCGCATATTCGCAAGCATGTTGAGGGGTCATCTATGGCGTTTGAGTTGGTGCCTCGTTCGTTTAGTATCTCCGAACTTCGCGCTGTATATGATGTGATTCGAGGGGAGACACACGATCCCGGAAACTTTCGTCGGCGCTTCTTGCGGATGGTAGATGACGGACTCATCGAAGAAGCACCCGGCAAACGTATCACCACCTCCCGCCCCGCCAAAGTCTACCGATTCAAAGCCCCCCAACGCCAAGCGTAGGCTCTTCCTCTCAGCAACGCAGGGCGTTGCATCCCCCTTGAAAACCTGTCGGTTTTCTTGGATAGAATGGCTGATGACAGCCATTCTGGACGAACGCACCGAGGGAGTT
>MDTD01151301.1_pt1 | contig 52496 bp, 51 predicted proteins | sample 811221 | NCBI WGS metagenome assembly MDTD01 (sample SAMN05326646, study PRJNA326480) | marine metagenome | isolation source: seawater | place: Pacific Ocean: South West | collected 2011 | reverse complement strand
TAGATTGGGCTCTTGTAATTCTTGGAAGCATTTCTAGAGAAAAAAGATTTATTTTTTTTTTAGCCAAGTTTTCTAATTGTTCTTTATTTTTGTAAGGATTTAAAATTCCTATTAATGTCTGATTTTCTTTGATTTTTGAAATTTTGTCATCAGACAAAATTCCAAGCTGAACAATAATGTCAGATGTATTTAAAACTTCTATCTCATCTTTTAAAATCTTAACGTCCAATTCTTTAAATACTTCATCTTTTATACCAAGATGAGAACCATAATTTTCACTTAAAAATATTTCAAATCCTAGAGATTTATATTTTTTTATTATCTCTGGTGTAACTGCTATTCTTTTTTCTAGATTTTTATCTTCTGAAATAGATCCGATTCTCATTAGAAAAGACTATAACAAGAACACTGCCATTAAAACTAAAACAAATATTACAGCGACAGTTCCCCACAGAACAAACTTGGTAAAATTATTCCAAGTATTTTTATGGTTATCGTTGTCCATAAATATTACTTTTGTCTTGCTTTAAATTTGGGATTTGTTTTATTTATTACATAAACTCTACCTCTTCTTCTAACAAGTTTAGAGTTTAGGTCTCTTTTTTTAATTGATTTTAGTGAACTTTTAATTTTCATAGTTTTTGTTTAATGCCGGCAACGTCCTACTCTTCCATGTCTTAAGACAAAGTACCATTGGCGCTGAAGGGCTTGACTTCCGAGTTCGGAATGGGATCGGGTATAACACCTACGCAATAATCACCGGCGATAGTGTTATACCTTTTTAATTTTCATTGTAAACAAGGAATTAATAAGGTTTTATCTATTAATAACTATGTTTCTTATGTAATCTTTAAGCTGAATTGATCCAAATAATTTATAAACTTTACTTGATAAATTTGTATTTGTGAGAGCTGAGGCATATCTTTCGCCGGGTCTTGCAGGCAAAAATTTTAATTTAGAATTAAACATTTTTGCAACCTGAATAATACTGTAACTCTTTTTATTAGATATAATATAGTGACGGCATTTATCATTTTTCCAAGCAAAATAACAAGCATCTATTGTATCTTTTATGTGTGTAAACCTCCTAGATTGAGTGCCCGGTCTCACTATTGGTAAAGGTTTATTTTTTCTAAATTGATCCTCAAATATTCCGATTACAGTTGCCATATTTCCAGTCTTAATCTGCCTTGGTCCATAAACATTGTAAAAATATATAACTTCATATTTAAATTTGTAACACTTTTTTAAATTTTCTAACATTTCAAGATTTTTTGCTTTGGTAAAAGCATAAGGAGATAAATTTTTATCTAATCCATTATTTCCAATACTTGCTGATGTTGCTGAGTAAATTAGTTTAATTTTGTTTGAAAAACAAAAATTAAAAACCTCATGTGAACCTATTGTATTTGAATTTATACATTCATCCATTTTTAAAAAACTTTGATAAATTCTTGCAAATTCACCGAAGTGAAAAAGAGAGTGTATCTTGTTCTTATAATTTTTTAGAGTTTTAGATATATTTTTTGTGTCAGATTTTAAATATTTTACTCTATTATTTTTAATATGATTTTTTTTGGTTCCAGAAGAATAATTATCCAAACTAATAATTTTAAAATTTGTTTTTTTTAAAAAATGAGAAATTAAGTTTGTGCCAACAAAACCTGCTCCTCCAGTAACAATTAATAAATTTTTTTTCATCTTAATTTTTATTAATTTTGAATAATTTTTTTTCCCATTTTAATGCTGAACTAATAATTAATTCAAGTGAATTAAATTTTGGTTTCCAACAGAAAAATTTTTTAAACTTATTAGTATCTGCAACTATTTTTCCAACATCTCCTTTTCTTCTTTTGCCAATTGTTGTGGGTAATTCTCTTTTTAGAATTTTATTCATTGTCTCAATAACTTGTTTTACTGAAAAACCCTTGCCATAACCGCAATTAAATATCTGGGACATTCCTTTGTTTAAAAGATATTTTGTTGAAACAAGATGTATATCGGCTAGGTCAGAAACATGAATATAATCTCTAACAGGAGTGCCATCTAACGTATTATAATTAGATCCATTTATAACTAATTTTTTTTTTTTATTTATAGCTACTTCACATGCAATTTTAATTAGGTGAGTAGAATATTTTGAAATCAGACCTGTTCTAGATTTTATATCAGCTCCAGCAACATTAAAATATCTCAAAATCACAAATTTGATATTATGAGTTTTAGAGGTCTTTAATAAATATTTTTCAAACAAAATTTTAGAACGCGCATATGGGTTGGTTGGTTTGACTCTCTCTTTTTCACTCACCTTTGATTTTTTTGAATTTCCATAAACTGATGCTGAAGAGGAAAATATCATTTTATTTATGCCATTTTCATAACACAACTTAAGAAATATTTTTGATTTATTAAAATTATTGTTCAAATATTTTTTAGGATTTTTTACAGATTCATCAACTCTAATGAGACCTGCAAAATGAAGAACTATATCAAAATTTTGCTTTTTTAATAATTTTGAAATTTTTTTAACATTACTAATATCACTTATTACTAATTTTGCTTTTTTGTTCACTAAATCTTTATGCCCAGTAATTAAGCTGTCTATAACAGTAACCGAATAACCTCTGTCAATTAATAAATTAGTAACGTGACTCCCAATATATCCAGCTCCACCTGTCAATAAGATGTTTTTTTTCATGATGACTGTTTATCATATTTTTTTTAATAATTAATAGAATTAGCCATTTCGTTTCATAAATCAGGATTGTAAGGTATATATTTTAAATTATTGATAATTTATAAATGAAAATATCCATTATAATTCCAGTGTACAACGAGGAAAAGTATATTTTGGAAATACTTAAAAAGGTAAATCTGCAAAAAAAAAATTACGATTTAGAAATTATAATTAGTGATGACGCATCTACAGATAAAACTCTAGAATTAATTAAACAAAATAGCCATCTTTATGACAAATTAATTGAAAATAAAGAGAATCGTGGCAAGGGAGCGGCAATAATTAATTCACTAAATGAGGTGAGTGGTAAGTACTTATTAATTCAAGATGCAGACTTAGAATATGATCCCTTGGACTACGAAAAATTATTTTTACCTGCTTTGAAATTTAATGCAGATGCAGTTTTTGGCTCAAGATTTCATGGTGGAGGCGCAAAACGAATTTTGTATTTTAAAAATAGATTTGCAAATTTTATATTAAGTTTATTAGTTAGTATTTTGACTAATATTAATTTTTCAGATGTAGAAACTGGATATAAGTTAGTTAGATCAGAAATTTTTAAATCATTAAAATTATCGGAAAAAACTTTTGCAATTGAAATTGAGATTGTAATGAAACTAGCAAGAAAAAATTTAAAATTTTTTGAAGTTGGTATCAGTTATAATGGAAGAACATATGAAGAGGGTAAAAAAATTAGTTTTAAGGATGGCATAATAGCCTTATACAAAATTTTTTATTACAAGTGGATAAAATAATGAAAAAATTTTCAATAGCAAAAATTAATGATAATGTTTATAAAAAAAATAATTATTTAGAAACTAATTATAAGGGTTTAGCTAAGATACTTTATTATTTTAACCATAAAATTTTAGAAATTGGAGTTAAAAAAAAATATAATAAATACTTAGTTGAGATTGGTGGTGGAGCTAAACCACATCTCAAGTACATGGATACTGACAGTATAAAAGAATACACAATTATTGATGATATTAAATATAAAAAAAGAATACTTGAATTATCTAAAGAATATAAAAAAATTTCCTTTAAATTTATTAATTATAAAAAATTTAAGTTACCAAAAAAGAAATATACAAGACTTATCGCATCTCATAGCTTCGAACATTTTAATAATTTTGAAAAAAATTTTTTGAAACTTTTACCCTCATTAAAAATTGACTCAATTTTATCAATTGCCTTACCCTGCGACCCAGGAATAACATGGAGATTATTGCAATATTTATATTATTTTAAACAAAAAAAAACTTATGGATGGGAAAACTTTAAGGAAAAAGACTTAAGCCATTCACGTGATCATTGTACACCAGTACAAAATATTCAAAAAGTAATAAATTATTATTTTAAAAATAAAAAAAACTATTTTTTTCCATTTCTTGTGCCCTCAATAAATTTGAATATATTTTTAATAATCCAAACAAAAATAAAAGATTTCAGATATTAATTTTTACTAATATAAACTAATCTATTGTTTTTTTTTATATCAACTTTATCATCATGATTTACACAAATTAAATGAGAATTAAAACACGTTCTCCAAAAATTCTTTCCTTTTTTTGATCTTAAATATTTAGAACTATTTGATACCTCTATTTTAAAATAGGCTGGTGGTTTAGCAAACCATGGGAAGTTACTAAATTTGTATACATCTTCTCTTTTCATTTCTGATGATATTCTAGATAAATTGGATAAGTTAAAATAAACTATTCCAATTAATAAAATACCCATAAATCTTTTTTTTTCAAATTTCTCTGAAAAGTTTGCAAAAAATTCAAATATAAGAAATATAAAAATTATAACTGCAGTAAATCCAAATCTATATTGTGGAAAATTAATTAACCAAATTATTATAGCCAAAAAAGAAGCTAAAAGGCTAGACTTATCTATACTTTTAACCAAAGGTTTTTTTTTAAAAATATAAAATCTTAGAATTAAAAGTATAAAAATTAATAATAATATAAATGGAAAAATTTTAATTAAAAAATGTCCATTTATCCAATTACCAATCCATTTAAAGTTTTTATTATAATCCTCCTCATTATACTTTTTCGCTGTTTGATGATAAAATCCTCTTGACCAATTTTTTGAAATTTTTTTTGAAAACTCAATTTGATCATATTTTAAGACCCAAGAATGTTTGACTGATGAAATACAAGTTTCTTTAAATAAATAATTAAAACAACCAGTTTTTAAAAAACTATTAATTGTAAATGTAAAAATCAAAAACAAAAATGGTAAAAAAAACATTTTAGTTTTAAATATTTTTATATTATTAAAAAAATTTTTTCCAAAAAATAAGTTTATTATTAAAAAAGGTAAGAAATATATATTGGTAATTTTTATCATTACTGTTGTTGTATAAATTAAGATTAATTTTGCCTGTAAAATTATAGATTTTAATCTTCTTTTATAAATAAATTCTGAAAATAGATAAATTAAAATGAATTGCCCTATGTAGTCATATCCAAATTCAGAGAATCTTTTAAATTTAAAAATAATTATTATTAAAAAAAAAGTATTAATAAAATTATTATTATTTCTTTGAATTTCTCTTAATAGATATCCTATTAATGATAAAAAAATTATATAACTTGGGATATTTACAAGATTGTATTCAAAATAATAAAATCTAAATAAAGTTTGTACATAACTGTATATAGATGAATAAAAATATCTTGTATCCAAATTAGATAAACCAAATTTTAGATTTCCATCTGAAAGTTCGACAATGTGTTGAAAATGATATACTGAAAAATCCTCATGTGATTTTGAAATTAGTAGACCAATAAAAAATAAAATTGTTACAAATGATATAAATTTAATATCATTGAAATTAGATTTTTTCAAAAATATTAAAAAACCGATTAATAATATGAAAATATTTATAAGTTTATGATTACCAATAAAAATATAATAGACCATTGATAATGGAATAATAAAAACCAAACCTAAAAAAAAGTTATTAAATATATTTTTTGTAATGTTTTCTTTAAATAATATTGAGTTCGTTAAAATTCCAAATCCAATAAATGAACACAAACTTATATAAGTTATAAATAAAAGACTTATTGTATCCATTATCATAGATATTAATTTTAAATTAACCTTTTTTTAGATAATTTATTGTTAAAAACAAATATGAAAATAAAAATGCAAAGATTATAAAAAAACTAGAAATATCAAAAAATGATAAAATTATTGGAATATTAACTAATAAAAATATTATCAAGATTGTTTGTAAATAAGTAAATTTTTTTAAAAGTATATGATGAATATGTGAGTTATCAGGTCTAAATGGATTTTTTTTTTTTAAAATTCTAAATATAAATAATCTAAACATGTCTATTCCAGGAACCATCATAAGTATAAAAATTTGATCCGAATAATCTATAACTTTTATGTTGTAATTTCTTACTATGAAATAAGCTAAGACAAATGAACATAAAAAAACTCCACTATCTCCCATAAATATTTTTCCTTTTGAATTCAAAATGCAAATAATAAATATTGATATAATCATAACAATTAGGAATAAATTTTGACCATCTAATGAGATTAAGTAGAGTGATAAAGTTAGATAATACAGACATGATTGAAGATTAATTCCATCAAACATGTTGCAGGCATTTATAAATAATAAAAAACAAAGTGCTGTAAATAAAAATGAATATTTTCCTAAGTATATTAAATTTTCCATAAAAGAAAAACGTATTTCTCTTATTAAAATTGAATTATCAAAAAATAGAACAAAACTAATAATTAAAAATAAGCAAAATAATTTTAAATTTGGATTTATATCAATTTTATCGTCAATAAATCCCATTAAAAAAATTAACAATGTAGATATAGAAAATATAAAATAATTAAATTTATTCTCAAACATATTGCTAATCATTAAATTATTTATAGGTCTAAATTCTTGTAATGTTATTAAAATAATGAAGTTAATCAGTATAATTATACCACCTATTATTGGTGTTTTTACTTTATGAATTTTTCTTTTATTTGGGAAATCATATGCATTAACAATTTTTGCTAAATAACTATAAGATATTAAAATTAGAGTATTTAATAATATAAAAATTATAAAAATCTCTAACATTCTAAATTTTTTTGTTTAAAAAATATTTTAAAAAACCTATTGGAAAAAAAATCATAATAGACAACCAATTATTAAAAAAATTTCCGGAAGGAACTATAGGCCAAAGATTAATAAATATTCCTATTAAAATCATGGTCGAGGAAAACTCTAAAAAGTTATTTTTTTTAAAATTAATATAATGAATTTTTTTAAATAAACTTATTAATGTATAAGTAAAAATTGCCAAAATTCCAAAAAAACCAATTAATCCATTTTCGGCTAGTTGTTGAAAATAAAAATTATGAGGATGAGTTGTGCAACTAAATTGATTTACATAATATCTTTCATCTCGACATAATTTTCTATACATCTTAGTTCCAACTCCAAATATCTTATTATCTAAATACATATTATATGCTGTATTATAATGAGAATCATAAACCTTTGTAAAAATATATATTTTTTTGTTATCAGAAATATTTACTTCATCTGTTTCATAAAACATAGTTCGAATAGGATCAAAAAAGTTATAATATATTGAATGTGAAACTTTATTACTAAATTGAGATAGTGTAATTATCCCTATCAAGGTTGTTAGAAAAGCAAAAATTATAATTTTTCGTAAATTTATGTTTATAAGGAAAAATAAAATACTAAAAATCATAAATAAAAATATTGATGATCTTGAGCCAGAAATAAAAATTACAAATCCTAAAAAACTCAATACAAATAAGTAAAATATTGAATATTTTTTAGTGTCAAAATAGCAATACATTACCGCAAATATAAGGGGAGTAAATCTCACTAAATAACTTCCTAGAATAGCTTCATCATTAAAAAGTCCATTTAATTTGTCCGGATTTTGAATTTTAAAGCCAAATATATTTGTCCCCACAATGTATTGTATTACTGCATCTAAAATAACAAAACAAATTACAGCCAAGAAAAACTTTGAAAATTTATCAAATAAATTTTTATTCCTCTCTAAAAAAAAAGATATTGCCCATATTAAAAAAATAAATCTCAGATAAAAAAAAGAACTTTTAAATGATAAAAAAATATCGTCGGCAAACAAAGATCTTAACGAAAAATAAATCCATAAAATCATTAAAAACTTAAAATATTTATTGTTAAGTAAAAAAAATTTTTTCTCTTTAAAAATAAGAAATAAAAAAGTGAGATCTATTATTACCACTGATAAATCTGATAAAAATGGTCCAGTGACCAAAAAAATCGGCATCAAAATTATTAAATAGCATGCTAGTTTATCAATACTGTTTATCATTTAATAATTTTACAATTCTTATGAATAATTGATATTCAATTTAACATCAAGTTAATTTCATTTTCTAAATCTTTAATTATCTTTTTTTTTGAAAAAAAAATATTAGAAAACTTTTTTCCATTCATGCCCAGTTTTTTTCTTTGATTGTAATTAAGTTTAGTAAACTTAATTATATTTTTTTTTAGTAATTTATGATTTTCAGCATTACTTACAAAACCACATTTTGCTTTGGTAATAATTTTTTTTGTTTCACCTGAGATTGATGCAATTATTGGTTTTCCAGTACTCATATAAGTTTGTAATTTTCCAGGTATTGTTTTTTTAAAAGTTTTATTATTTTTTAAACTCAAATAGAGTGCATCAGCACAATTAAAATATTTATTTATTTTATTCAGAGGCACACTATTTATTAATTTAAATTCATGTTCTAAGTTATTTAGTTTAATTAAGGACTCTAATTTTTTTTTCCACCTACCATCACCTACTACAATCCATTCAATAATATTAAGTTTTTTAAGCGAATTTGCACATTTAACCATAGTTTCAAAAGATTGAGCTTCACCTATATTTCCGGCAAATAAAATCTTTATTTTATTATTTTTTTTTATTTCCTTTGCTTTTTTCTTATCTTTATTTATCTCCTCTGACCATGATGGAAAATATACACATTTACTTTTTGTTAATTTACTAATTGAATTTCTAACAGCCTTAGATTGAGCTAAAATCAAATCACTATTGTTATATATGTAAATTACTAATGATTTCATAATCCAAATTGAAAATTTGTTATTTACTAATTTTAAATCTACAACTGTGTCTGGCCATAAGTCTAAAACCCAAATTATAATTTTTTTTTTAAATAATTTTTTAAAAATAATTGCTGGTATTGCATTAAGAATTGGTGATGGGCAGAAAACAAAAATCACATCAAAATTTTTTTTAAAAATCTTAAAAAAACCAATTACAAAAGAACTAAAGAAGAATGTAATGTAATTTAAAATTATTGATAAATTTGTATTATTTCTTAGATAAACTGGAACTCTTTTTATTTCACTATTTTTAAAGAAAAATTTTTCACTACGATATATGTTTTTATCAAATTTTTTTTTTTTGTGGATAACTAGGATAAGATGTTAATACAAGGCTTTTTTTTTTAGATAAATAATGGACAAGTTCATTTATTCTAAAATTTTCAGGCCAAAAATATTGTGTAAAAAATAAAATTTTCACTTTAAATCAAACTTATTTTTTCCAAGTATTTTGATTTATATAATCAATATAACTAATTAAAATATTATAAAATATTTTAGAAAAATTTGGGGACACATAATCTTTAATTATATCTGAATTGCTTTTTTCATTTTGAAAATATTTAATTAAATTTTCAATTTTATCTATATCAAAATGAACCATAGGCACAGCACCATGACTCATTCCTTCTTGTCTTTCATTGGTATTTCTCAAATTTATAGCTTTGAAATTCATTATATTAGCCTCTTCAGTTATTGAACCGCTGTCTGAAAAAACAATTTTAGAATTTACCTGTAAACTACAATAATCAGTATACGAGAAAGGTTTTGCGAATGTTATTTTATTAAATCTTTTTACATTAATTTTTTTTAATCTTTTTATTGTTCTTGGATGCGTAGAAATAATAATTTTTTCTTTATTTCTTTTTTCAAGATAAAACAAAAAATTTATAAATTTATCAAAGTTATTTTTATCATCTAAATTTTCTTCCCTATGAACGCTTATAAGAAAATATTTTTCTTTTTCTAGTGACAGCTTTTTGAGTATTTTTGACTCATTAATCACTTTTATATAGGATTGATATACTTCATATAAAGGTGAACCTATTTTAAATATTGTATCTGGAGAAATATTTTCTCTTAACAAATTTTCTTTTGCTCTTTCACTGTACGTTACATTTATGTCAGATATGTGATCAATAATTCTTCTATTGATCTCTTCTGGTACCCTTTGATCATAACATCTGTTACCAGCTTCAATGTGAAAAATAGGAATTTTTAACCTTTTTGCAGCATATGCAGACAAGCAACTATTTGTATCACCAAGAACAATCACAGCATCAGGTCTTTCTTTGACTAAAATTTTTTCTACGCTTGTAAGAATTTTTGAAATATTTTCTACAGCACTGTTATTCTTGTTTATAGATAACTGAAATTTTGGTTTTTTTATTCCTAAATCATTAAAGAAAATTTGACTCAATTCATAATCATAGTTTTGTCCCGTATGAAGGAGTTTATGATCTACTTCTTTATCAAGTAATTTAATTAACTTAGATAATCTTATAATTTCTGGCCTAGTTCCTAAAATTGTTATAATTTTCAATTTTTTCATACTTTAAATGTATCGGGCTTCTTAACATCAAATATTTCATTACTCCATAACAAAACAATCAAATCAGAATTACCAACATTTTTTATATAATGCTGATAACCTGGAATACTTTCAACAATTTTTAAATTTTTATCATCTAATTTAAAACTAAGTTTTTTTTTTGTTGATACATCAAACATATTAAAAATAGCTTTCCCTTGTACAACTAAAAATTTTTCAACCTTTGAATGGTGAAAATGATGACCTCTAATTTTTCCTTTTTTTGCTAAAAAAAAAGAAACTTGACCAGTATCATTATTTTTATAAAATTCTGCAAATGAACCCCTGGCATCGTTTTTTTTTTCAATGTTGTAAGTAATTTTATTTTTTGGGAGAAAACTTATGTAGGTTGAGTATAAATTTTTATTTAATCCTTTTGAAATTTTCCCAACAATTTTCTTAGTCCTATTTATATGAAAATCGTTAATTTTATTATAAAGTTTTCCCAATGTAATTTTATCATTAGCCTTTATACGATCAATTATTTTTTTGTGTAATCCGATTTTTGTATATTTTTTTAATTTGATTACTAAATCATCAATATATAATAAACTAACGTTAGAATTAGGGTCAGATATATAAACTTTTTTATTTCTAGCTATATTATGACAGAAAGTAGCTACAACAGAATTATAATTTGGCTTAGACCATTTGCCAAAAATATTAGGCATTCTCAAAATATAAATATTATTTCCATTTTTTTTTTTTAAATCTAAAAGTAATTTTTCACATTTTCTTTTAGAATTACCATAAGCATTATTTTTGGTAACTTGAATACTAGAAGAAAATATAATTTGAGTTTTAATTTTTTTTTCTTTTAAATAATCACAAATGAATCTTGTCAATTCAAAATTATCTTTTTTAAATGTTTTTGTTTTATTAGGTCTATTTACGCCTGCAAAATGATATAAAATTTTACATTTATTTAAAATTTTTCTAACTTGATTTATAGAAGTGTTGCGAGTTATTTTGTTTATATTAAATCCTTTATTACCTACGAAACTATAAATGAAATTTTTTGCGATAAAACCATCTGCTCCTGTTACAGCAATTTCCATTAATTTATAAAATCTTTGTTTTTAATTATATTTTTTATTATGTTTGCAGTTTGAATAACATTAAGTCTTTTTGTATTTTCAGAAGTATAATCTTCGATTTTTTGAGAATTTTTAATACCGTTTGAGTAATATTTTTCATAATTTAAATCTCTATTGTCAGATACAATTTTAAAATACTCTTTATAATCTTTAGATTGTTTTAGTTCTTCTTTTGTTAAAAGTGTTTCATGGGTTTTTTCTCCATGCCTAACTCCAATTTTTTTAACCATAATTTTTTTTTTATAAATTTTACCAATTGCATCTATTATGGTTTTAATAGTAGCTGCAGGAGATTTTCTTACAAAAATATCCCCATTTTTTCCATTTTTAAAAGCAAACATCACCAAATTTATAGCTTCACCCATACTCATTAAAAATCTTGTCATATTAAAATTTGTAACTGTCAGTGGTTTTTTTTCATGAAGAAGTTTAATAAACAAAGGTATAACAGAACCTCTGGAATATATGACGTTTCCATACCGTGTTATACAAATTTTGGTTTTGTTTGATATTCTTGATCTTGCTACTATCACTTTTTCCATCATCGATTTTGATACACCCATAGCATTGATTGGATAAACTGCTTTATCGGTGCTTAAACATATAATTTTTTTTACATTATTTCTAATTGCTTCATTTAATAAATTATCAATTCCTAAAATATTTGTTTTAACTGCTTCCATTGGATAAAATTCACAAGATGGGACTTGCTTTAAAGCAGCTGCATGAAAAATATAGTCAACTCCTATTACAGCTTGTCCTATGCTTTTTTGGTCCCGTATATCTCCTATGACAAATTTAATTTTTTTATTTTTGAAATTTTTACGCATGTCATCTTGTTTCTTTTCGTCTCTACTAAATATTCTTATTTCTTTTGGCGACATTTTTAAAAGTTTTTTTGTCATCGCATTTCCAAAAGAACCTGTGCCACCTGTTATCAATATAATTCTATTTTTAAAAAAATTATTCATACCAACTATTTTCTTTTAATTTTATATTTCCAAAATTTCTATCAATAAAACCCCTTGTATAAGCAGCCAATCTTAAAAAATTAAATACAAAAGGAATATAAAGTTTATCAAATTTATCTAATTTTGATATAATCTTTTCTATCAATAATAAAATTTTTTTTATTTTATAAATTTTTACAATCATTTTAAATAATAAATTAGACTCTATTTTGTAAAAAATTGTTTTTTTAGCTGCCTGAAAATTAATTAAAAGTAAGTTTTCCATACCACTCTTGCCTAAATAATAGTATTTTTTTATGTAATTATTAATATTAGGATAGCCCTCATCGTGTATAATTGCTGCATGAGACTGTTGCAGTTTAAATCCATTTGATAAATATCTGTATCCAAATTCATAATCTTCAAATCCATAACCTGTAAAATTTTCATTGAATAAACCAATTCTCTGTATTTTTTTTGAGTTAATAAAACCCATATTCATTGCGACTATCTTATCTGGCTGTAATTGTTTGTTTTTAACAATATCTTTTGAAGTAAAATGTCTTGATTGCTTAAATCTAATGTGATTATTTTTTTTTATATAATCTTCAGGATAGTAAACTGTTCCTGATAAAATTACATTTTCACTTATATTTGAAAAGTCTTGCAAATATATCTTTATGAAATTTTGACATGGTATACAGTCATCATCCAACAAAATTATTTTTTTAAATGATGATTTTAAAATTCCAAAATTTCTTTTGGAAGATAAAATATTTTCCTTAATATTAAAATATTTTATATTAATATTTTTTTTATAATTTTGAAAAATATGATCGTTATAATTACTATAACTGTCACAAATATTTACCTCTAAAAAAATATTATCCGATATTTGGTTGTTTAAATTATCTAAGATTTGGATTATTTGCTTTTCTCTCTTAAATGTTGGAATAACAATACTTAAATTATTTTCTTCCATACTAAACTTCAAAAACTTTAGAGCCACCTTCAGTTAATTCAAAATTAATGAATTTAAGTTTTTTTAATCTATTTTTGATATTTTTATGATCTTTAGGATTTGCAATAAATAAAAAATATCCACCTCCACCTGCCCCCAAAATTTTACCTCCTAAAGCTCCAGCATTTAATGCTGCATTATATATTTGATCTATGCTTAACGAGGAAACACTTTTATCTAATCCTCTTTTTAAAAGCCAACCTTCGTGTAAAATATTACCAAGATTTATCATATCCCCATTTTTTAATTCTTTTTCAAAATTTGTTGCTAAATGATGCAGTCGCTCATGATTAACAAACTGTGTTCCTTTTTTTTTAATTTTGTGTAAAATTTTATCTGCTTTTCTGTTTATTCCAGTATAAAATAACATTATATTTTTTTTGAATAAATTTAATCTATCAAGTCTGATATTTACTTTTGATACTTTAATCTTATTATTTTTAAAAAATTCAATTTTGTTTAACCCTCCAAATGCTGTTGAATACTGATCTTGCATCCCTATCGGTTTTCTACATTTTTCTATTTCAATTTTACACGCATCTGAAGCTAATAGAGTTTTTGATATTTTTAGTCTTTTAAATTTTCTTAGAACATTAGATAAACCTACTGACAAAGCACTTGATGACGCAAGACCGCTACCTGAGGAAGGAATATCTGCCAAAGTAGTAATTTCGACACCATTAATAATATTATGTAGTTTTAAAGCTTCTCTAATAATATCATGATTAAGTTTATGAGTATTTTTAACATTCTCAGTTAATGTATATGCTGCTCTAATTTCACTATTATATTTTTTATTTAAGCATACATACATATATTTATTTATTGTGCTAACAATCACCTTACCAGGTAAATCAGATTCAGGATTAAAATAATCAGAGCCACCACCAGCAAAACTTATTCTTAGAGGAGTTTTTGACAAAAGCATACTTTCATTTATATTCACTTAGATGAAATTTCCAATTAAAAAGTATGTTGATCTTAAAAAATTTAAAGACGATTATTACAAAAGCTTTAACAATGGATTTGTTAGCATAAACAATAGAGAATTAGTTAAAGTTATAAAAATATTGGAAAAAGCTTACAGAAGTAAAAATAAAAAAATAATGGTATGTGGTAATGGTGGGTCTGCTGCTTTAGCAAACCATTTTGTATGTGATCATCAAAAAATTTTATATGAAACTAAAAAAATTAGACCAAATATGATTAGTCTATCATCAAATTCTGCACTAATGACAGCAATCTCTAATGATAATACATATGAAAATATTTACAGTGATCAGATTTTACAAATAGGGAAAAAAGATGATATTTTAATAACGATAAGTTCTTCAGGAAGCTCTAAAAATATCATCAAAGCAATTCGAGCAGCAAAAAAACTTAAAATTTTCTGCATCTCATTAACAGGTTTTAAAGGGGGATTATCAAAAAAAATAGCTAATATTAATTTGCACATTGCCTCTCAAAACTATGGTATCGTTGAAAGTCTACATCACACGTTAATGAATATAATTTCACAATTCATAAAAAATAAAAATATTAGTGATAAAAAGACTAAATTTTCTTTTTATTAGAAAAATTATTATTTTCGAAATAGAAATTTAATCGCTGCTTGAAAATTTTTTTTTGAAATAGTTCCAGGTATTTTTAATCCACCAACTCCAATGAACTTAATTTTTGTTTTTTTTGCAGCAAGATAATCAATATTTCTATCACCAATCATTATTGATTTTTTAAAATCAATATTATTTACTTTATTAGCGAGCAAAAACATACCATTATTTGGTTTTCTATTTTTACAGTTTTTTTTTAATTTTTTTAATTCATTTTTAAATCCTTTAGCAGGATGATGGATACAATAAAAAATATCATCTAAGTAACCATTTTGTTCACCAATTTTATAATTCAAAAATTTTAAGTCTCTTTTTAATTTTTTTAATGTAATAAATCCTTTAGCTACTGCAGGTTGATTTGTAATTAAGATCGCTAGAAATCCAGAATTATTTATTATTTGGAAAGATTTTAGTGATCCAGTGATAAATTTTGTGGGGTTTTGATATTTTCCATTATTTTTTTCAACATTAATTACACCATCACGATCTAAGAATACTGCAGGAATTTTAGAATTAATGTTTCCCTTTTTATATTTGATTGAATTTAAATCTTTTTTTGCTTGCTTAACTCTTTCTAAAGTTCCAACATCTTTAATATACTCTCGAGTTTTATATCCGAATACCTTGTTTTTATTTTTTATAATTTTATCTAACAAATTTCTAGATATATCTTGTGATACATTGGGTTTTATCAACTTTAGAAACTTTTTATTTATAATAAGTATTCCTGATAAGCATAAGTTATTTATAATTTTTTTTTTATTGTGTGGTTTTTTGTAAAATTCTACTACTTGTGAGTCATCATTTAACTCTACACAATCACTATCTTTCGGATGTGAATTAGGATGAACTACTAATGTGCATTTACTTTTTTTTCGTTTATGAAACTTGATAAGTTTCTCAAAATTAAAATTAAATAATAAATCTCCAAAAACTATTAAAAAATCTTGATTGTGTTTAAAAGTTTCTAAATTTTTTATTGCACCAGCTGTGCCTAGCTGAGAATTTTCATCTATAAAATTGATTTTATTATTTTGATATTTCCTATTTACATATTGCTTCAATGACAAAAAATTTTTGTTTGAAATGATATAAATTTTTTTTTTTAATTTAGTTAACTCAGTCAATTGATAATCGATAATTTTATTTTTTTTATCTAATTTAATTTCTGCTTTAGATTTCCCATTCGTAATTGATTGAACTCTTGTGCCTTTGCCACCTACTAATATAGCTATTGAAATCACTTAATATTTATCTTAATTGAGTCTTTAATTGTCTTTGTAACAACTTGTTTAGAAGAAAACTTAAATTTAAAACCTAATTTATTAATTTTTTTCGTTGAGTATCTATAATTTGCTATATCACCTACCCATCCTTGTTTTTTCTTTTGAAATATTACCTTGGTTCCATAATTAATTTCCTTCAAAAAAATATCTACAATATCTTTAACTTTAATTCCTTTATCATTCGTTCCTATATTAAAATAATTAACATTGTGTAAAAATTTTTTATTTTTAATAAAAATCATACATTTTATAATTTCTAAAACATTAGAATAAGGTTTTTGTTGATCCCCATTACCTAAAACATTAAGTATTTTTTTGTTGTATCTTATCTTTTTAATAAAATCATATATTATTCCATGTGTTAAATTATTACCGATTACATTTGGAAATCGAAAAATATACGTTCTTAAATTATATTTATTTGCAAAATATTCTATATATTCTTCAGATAAAAGTTTCATCAATCCATAATTGCTTATTGGACTTTTTTTTTTATAGTTTTCTGAAATAGATCCTTTTACATAACCATAAATAGCTGAAGATGAAGAAAAAATAAATTTAGTATTTTTCTTTAAATAAGTATTAATGAAATTTAAAGTATTGAATGTTGTAAGAAAAGTATCATTTAAATCAACTGTATAGTCGCTAATCCCACTTTGAATATCAGAATTCGCAGCTAAATGCCAAACTTCATGAAGATGATTTTTTTTTAGAATATTCTCGATTTTTCTATCTTTAATTTTTTTGCTTAAATCTAATTTAAAAAATAAAAAATTTTTTTTTTTTCTAAAAAATTTAATGTACTCCATTTTTCCCAATTTTAATGAGTCAATAGCAATTATTTGAACATCTTTATTAATGTATTTATTAATAAGATTAGATCCAACCATTCCTGCTGCACCAGTAATCAAAATAATTTTTTTCACTATAAATGATACTTATTTTTTAAAATTAATTTTTTTATCTATTATATATATTGGTCTTTGCTTAATCTTGGGAATTAATCTAGCTAAATATTCTGAAATAATTCCAATTGAAAAAAAAATTGCTGAAGAAACTGCTAATATCAAAGTGATTATAAAAAACTGATATTTAAAAACAAATAAATCTAAAGATGTAAGAATTATATATAATAAAAAAATAAATGTGGATAATATAAAACTTATTGTTGATGTTATTGTAATTAAATGAAGTGGTTTCAAACTATAAGAAAATATCCCATTAAGACCAATTTTTATTGAGCCTGTGTATGGATTATATTTAGTATGTCCAATTTTTCTTTGTGGTCTTTCAAATTGAATAATTTTTTGTTTAAATCCAACAAAAGACACGATTCCTCTCAAAAAAAAATCAAAATCCTGCATTTCTATTAATTTATTACCTACTCTTCTTGATATCATTCTAAATTCACCAATATTTTTAGGTATATTAGTTTCGCTAAGTTTAGAAATTATATAATAACCAAAATTAGCAATATTTTTTCTGACAATATTTTCATTTAATTTATTAATTCTTTGGGCAAGTACCACATCATTTTTACTTTGCTTTATAGTTGTATACATTTTTTCGATTAGTTCTGGGGGATCTTGCAAATCGACGTCTATAAAAACTATATATTTTCCATTTGAATTTTCTAATCCAGCAAACATAGATGCAGGTTGTCCAAACCTTCTAGAATTGATTATAAGCTTTATATTGTTATTATCTTTTATTTTTTCTAATATTACATTTTCAGTACCATCTGAACCAGGATCTAAAATAAAAATTAATTCATAATTTTGATTTATTTTTTTCATGACCTCTTCTATTTTATTTACAAATGGTGCAATATTATCTTGTTCGTTATAGACGGGAGTTATTATTGATATCTCATTCATAATTTAATATTTCAAAATTATTATTATTATAAATTATTCTACAATCATAGGTTTTATTATCTGTGACATCAATTTTAAAATCATCTAAGGCTAATTTTAAATAAACTTGTTTAAATTTATCGTTAAATTCATATTTTATTAGATTACAAGTCGATATTTTTTTGTAATCCAGTTGCCAAGATATGTTTTTTTTTAATTTTTTTTTCATTACTGACGGAAAAGAGTCAATTGAGCCTATTCCTGAGTTGAACGAACTAAATTTGTATATTGGAAATAGAATTAAAATTAATACTAGAAATTTGTTAGTAAAAATTTTTTTTTCGAAATCATAAATTAAAAAAATATATATAAAGAAAGAATAAAAACTGTAAATCTTTATTAATGTCCAATAGTTTTTAGAAAAAATAAGATAAATTGTTAAAATTAGAAAATAAAATATAAGTATTTTATAAAAATTATTTTCATTACTTAAGTTTCTGGTTATTTGAATTAAATTTTTAAAAATTATTTTAAATAATAAAATATTAATTAATATTACAAATAATATATAGAAATAATTTAAAAAATTTAGATTGTTAGTAGTTGTTAAATGAAAAAAACCAAATAAAGATGGTAATATATTTAGATAATAAAATTGATTATTATTTTCAATGTTAAGATCTTTTACTAAAATAATAATATCAATTAATGAAGCTTTTTCATTCCAAAGGTTTTTAATCATTGAAATTGAATCATAATCATAAATTGGATTGGCTTTACCTAATACAAAAGCGCCAAAGTAACCCCAAAAATCATTATTAGAATTTAAACTATTATTTAACTGATTAAATAATAAATATTTATATGTTGAGCTATAAAGTGGTAATGTAAATACAAAAAAGAGAAGTAGCAAAATAATAAATAAATATATTTTACTCAAAAGTGAAATACTTTTATTCACAATAATTACATATGAAACATATAACCCAATTGGTAATAATAAGACAGTTGCACCTTCAGGATAAATAATAAAGAAACATGAACAATAGATAACAATTAACAAATATTTTAAAAATAAATTAGTTTTTTGATGTGTGTTAAGTTCTAATAAATTTTTAGTAATTATAATAATTAAAGGTAATGATAATAATTGAGCGAACGCATCAATTTCATAGATATAAAAAAATAAAGCACTGAATACAAAACCTAGCGAGTAAAGTACTCTTTGATCAAATTTATGAAGATAGTTCGAAAAAAATGAATAACTTGAAGAAAAAGTTAACAAAAGACAGATTGATTTGAATGCAAAACCCTTAAGAAATATATCTAAATTTGTTATACTATTTAAACTTGCTAAAAAAATCTGGGCTGAGGGTCTCGCATGAATAAAATTAGCATACTCACTTAAAATTAAATCTTCTTTTTCAGAATTAGAAATTAACTCTAATATTTGATCATAATTATAATTACTAATTATAGAGGCTGTAGAAAGATAACTAAAATTATCGTAAATATTTCCTCTAAATACATAAAATTGAGATCCATAGCTAATTGCAACTATTGAGATGATTAAGTTAATTATAATTAGAATTAAAAAAAATTGAAACAAAAGTAATAAATTCTGCTTATAAAAAATATTTTTTAAAAAATAAATAAGCGAGAAACTAAAGAAAAAAGTTAAGATATAAAAGAAACTGATATCTGTATAAAAAAATAAATAATTTAATACTAAAATAAAAATAACAAAACCGAAAATTATTTGCTCAGATAAATCTCTTTTAATTAAAATTTTTCCTATTGAATAAAAATTAAATAAAAATATGATCGGTATTATGGTTAAAAAAGCTAAATTCATTGCAACTCAATCATTCTTTTAATAAAAATTTTAATATTTGACTTTATGATAGTAAAAATCATATCAAAATTTAAATAATAATTAGGAGAAGCTAAATAATTTTTTTTAAAAAAAATTAATTCTTTTTTAGTGTACATAATATTTTTATTCATTTTTTTAGCCAAAACTACTTTTTTAATTGTGTTTCTAAATTTAGCCCAACTATAAAATCTTTTTAAAATTTTCCAATTTTGTGATTGTAACTTTTTTAACTTTTTTTCAGGAATTTGTTGTAATTTATTGACTACATTACAAGCCATATTGACTTTATTTAAAGGAATATTAATTATTGATTTTTCTTTTTTATATCCACACTGAGGTGTAATGACAGGTATTAAGCCCCAAGACAATGACTCTAATACAGTCGATGGATTTGCATCATAATTGCTAGTTTGTATCAAAAAATCATATGATTTTATTACATTCAGACTTTTTTTATTTTGTAAATTTAACCATCCATAATGCTTTATTTTACCAATACTTTTGTTTCCGATAGTTGCAAATTTATTTTCTCCGATAAGTTGTGAAATTTTTTTTAAATAAATTAAATTCTTAGCATAGTTATTAAAAGAATAATCATTTCCTATATATAAAAATTTTCTTTTATTAATTTTATTAAATTTTTTTTTAATTTTAGGGTACAATTTAACGTCTAAACCTAAATCAATTTGGGTAATTTTTTTTTTCCAAGACTTAAATTTTGAACTAGAGATTCTTTTGTACCAATATTCACCACATATAGCTATAAAATCATCACATTCTTTAATTACATCGTAAAGATGACTCATTTGTTTTGGATCTTCGTTGTATGGTTGAATTATAATTTTTTTTTGCCAGTTCTTATTTTTTATAGATCTCCTAAAAATAGTAAATGGATTTGGATGACAGTGACCAATAAGTATGTCTCCTTTATTTGGATAAATTTTTTCAATTGATGTCCAATAATAATTTTTAATTTTATATTTATCTTTTAATGCTATGCTAATATTATTCCCTATTGACCAAGGATTAATATTTTTTCTTAAATCAGATGGGTAAATTAAATGTGCTGTTTTTTTTAAATTTAAATTTTTTTTCATTTAATTGTAGATAAACTTTTTTAATATTTTCTTTAAATATTTTTTTAGTTGTATTTTTTGAATAACTTGAATTTGGACATATCTTATTAAATAATTTTACATTTAATACTTTTCTTTTAACACCATCAGGAAAATTTTTGTTGTTAATTATTTTTCCTTTGAATCCACTAATTTCTTTAATAAATTTTGCTATATCGTTTATTGAATAATCCTTACCAGTGCCAATATTTATGTGGGAGAACCTGCCCTTAGTAAACTTTAAAATTTTTTTTTCATCTGTTTCAAGTATATCTAAAATCATGTTTGCTGCATCGACTGAGTATAAAAATTCTCTTTTGCATTCGCCAGTTCCCCAAACTTCTACATTTGAACTTTTTTTTTTGTTTGCTTCGTAAAATTTTCTCATCAGAGCAGCTAACACATGACTATTTTGATAATCATAGTTATCATTATCCCCAAATAAATTAGGGGGTATTACGGTCAAAAATTTTGGAATATTTTTATTAAATTGTTTATTAAAAGCTTCACATAATTTTAAGCCTGTTATTTTTGCTATAGCATAATATTCGTTTGTTTTTTCTAGGTTTGTTAATGTTAGATCTTGTTCTTTAAAAGGCCTTTTCCAAAGTTTAGGGTATATACAACTTGAACCTAAAAAAATAATCTTTTTACATTGATATTTTATACAGAGACTTAAAACATTATTTTGAATAACATTATTTTCATAAATAAAATTAAAAGGAAATTTTATATTAGCTATAATTCCTCCAACCCTTGCAGCAGCGATAATTACTTTTTTAGGTTTTTTTTTTTTAAAAAAATTTTCTAATTTTGAAAAATTTAATAGATTTAGCCTTTTTTTTTCTAGTGTTATTATATTTTTATAATTTCTATTTTTTAATTGCTTTAATAAAGCTGAGCCAATTAATCCATTGTGACCTAAAAGCAATAAACTCTCTTTTTTATTTATCAATTTCAAACCTTACCATTTCTTTAACAAGTTGTTTAAATGAAATTTTAGGTGTCCATTTAAGTTCTCTTTTTGCTTTACTTGAATCACCTTTTAAATAATCAACTTCGTTAGGTCTGAAATATTTTTTATTTATCGAAATGATTGTTTTATTAGTCTTTTTATCAATGCCTTTTTCATTTTTACCTTTTCCAGTCCATTTTATTTTTACACCTATGTTTCTATAAGCCTCTTCCACAAAAAATCTCACTGAGTAACTCTTATTAGTTGATATCACAAAATCATCAGGTTTTTTTCTTTGAAGTATCTTCCACATGGATTGTACATATTCTTTAGAATGTCCCCAGTCTCTTTTAGCATCTAAATTACCTAATTCTAAAATTTTTTTACCTCCTCTAAAATACTCACCAACAGCTTTTGTAACTTTTTTCGTTACAAATGTTTCACCTCTTAATGGACTCTCGTGATTGAACAGTATTCCACTGCATGCAAAAAGACCATAAGACTCTCTATAAATCCTTGTTATCCAATGTCCATAAAGTTTAGCTGCACCATAAGGACTCTTTGGCATAAAATAAGAATTTTCATTCTGAGGGGGTTTGCTATTACCAAACATTTCTGAGGTAGATGCTTGATAGAATTTAATTTTTTTTTTTTGATTTTTTATTATTTCTAATAATCGTAAAACTCCAATGGCATCTGCATTTGCAGTATATTCTGGTGTTTCAAAACTTACTTGAACATGACTTTGTGCGGCTAGGTTATAAATTTCATCTGGTTGGATTTTAGAAATTAAATTAGATAAATTTAAACTATCTGTAATGTCACCATAATGTAAAAAAAAGCATGGTTTATCAGTTTTTTCATAATATTTTTCATATAACTTATCAATTCTATAATTATTAACAGTTGAGGCTCTTCTTTTTATACCATGAACAATATAATTCTTTTTTAATAAAAATTTTGCTAGATATGAGCCATCCTGCCCAGTTATTCCTGTTATTAACGCTGTTTTTGACATTATATATTGTAAATATAATACCTTATAATAAATCATTTTTTAATGAAAAGAAAAATTTACTTAACTTTATTTGGTGGACTTGGTAATCAATTATTTCAGTATGCATGTGCATTAAATTTATCGAGAGAAATTGGGGCCGATTTAGTAATAGACCACATCTCGGGATTTATTTTTGATAGAAAATTTAAACGTAATTTTAATTTACCTAAAAACTTTAATGTCAAGAAAATAAATTTCTTAGAATTTTTTTTAGTATTACTTTTAAGAATTATAAAAAAATTATTATTTGCAAATACCAAAACATTATCCTTTTTTAATATTTTTGTATTAGATGAGACTAAACAAAAAAGTTATTTAAATAATTTCAAACAATTATTCAAAAATTATAAAATTATTTATTTGATAGGTTTTTTTCAGACAGAAAAATATTTTTTTGAAAATAAGCAAAATATAATTAATACATTAAGTCAAAATAAAATTAAGAATATTAAATTAAAAAATATTGAAAGAAAAATTAATAAAAACTCTTTAATGATTGGCATAAGACTATTTGAAGAGGCTCCAGGTAATATAAAAAAAAAATTTGGAGGTATTGAAAAGTTTGAGTTTTATAAAAAAAGTATTGAACAAATCAAATCAAAAACTAAAATTTCAAATATTTTTATTTTTTCTACCACAAATAAAGATAAAATTAGAAAGAGAATAAAAATTAAATCAATGATTATTGATAATTACAATGATGATGAAGTTTTAGATATTGAGTATATTCTACTTTTTTCAAAGTTTAGAAATTTTATTATTTCGAATAGCACATTTTATTGGTGGGGAGCATATCTTGCTGGCAATAAAAAAAAAATCAATGTGGTCTATTCAAATAAATTCACAAATAAATCTACAATACCTTTCAAATGGAAAAATTAATTAATTTTAAATAATATTTTAAAAATTTTAATAGTTGATAAATACTTAATTCTAAAAAAATTACTTTTGATCAAAGAGAATTTAAAAAAATTCAAAGATTTTTGTTTTTTTGACAAAAATAAAATATTTGCAAATAAATATTTTTGATAAATATTTGCCCTCTTATAAGTTTTATTCGACAGATAATTTTTATATTTATTTAAAATTAATTTATAGCCGTGAATTTTATTTATTTTAATCTTTGACTCACTTTGCTTTCTCTCTAATAAATATCCCAAATTCTTATCAATATATTTAAATTTAAAACCTTCCAAACTTAGTCTTAGCCATAATTCAAAGTCTTCAATCGCCATAAGTTTTTTATTTTCATTAAATTGAATCAAATTATTTTTAATTTTCTTACTACAAACTACAGAAGATGTTGCTACTGGATTACCTTGTTCAAGAATATGACCTTTAATTTTATTATTTATTTGATATCTAAAAGTTGGCTTTAGATTTTTTCCAGTTTTCTCAGATTTAATAATCATGTTGTGATAAACAAAATCGAACTTATTTAATTCCTTTACACAATTATCTAATTTATTATTAAACCAAAAATCGTCACTATCATGAAAGGCGATATAATCATATTTGGCATTTCTTATTCCTAGGTTTCTTGATGCCGCCATATTGCCAAAATTTTTAAATTGAATTAGTTTAGCATTTTTCAGATTCAAGCTATTTATTTTCTCAACAGTTCCATCAGTTGAATAATTGTCTACTATTATTAATTCAAAATCTTTGAATGATTGTCCATATATACTTTTTATAAAATTATCTACAAATCTAATATTATTGTAAGTAAGCAAAATTACTGAAATTTGCATTAAGATTGTTTATTTATAAATTTTTTAATTGTATTACAAACCCTTCTAATTTCATTTATTTTAATATTAGTGAAAAAAGGTAATGAAAGTATTTCATTATATATTTTATTTGTGATTTTTAAATCATCACTTCTGTAATTTTTTAGCAATGAGTGTTTGTGGTTTGGTTTCCAATGTATTCCAGCATCAATTCCATTTTTTTTTAAATATTTGACTAATTCATCTCTTTTGTTGCCTTTAATACGTAAACAATAGTGAAACGGTATAATATCTTTATGATTAGGTATCGGAATAACTAATTGTTTTTCATTAACTAGGTACTTGTTATATAAGTTTAAACTTTTTCTTCTACTTTGTTTTATTTTATTTATTTTTTTTAGTTGAGATAAACCCACAGCTGCATGAAGATTTGCTAAATGATATCTATAGCCTGTTCTTCTTACGTCGTAAGTCCAAGATCTTTTATTTTTATACATAATTTTAGATTTTTGTTGCATACCCATTATTCTAAGTTCATGAAGAATTTGTTTATCTTTTTCAGAACTTACAACTATCGCTCCTCCATCGATACAAGTAAAAGATTTAACAGGGTCAAAACTAAACATTGTAATTTCTGAGAAGCTTCCAATTTTTTTCTTTTTATAACTAGAGCCTAGTGAATGAGCTGCATCATGAATTATTCTCAGACCATTTTTTTTAGCAATATATTTTATTTCATCATGCTCTGCTAAATTACAACCGTAGTCTATAGGTATAATGGCTTTAGTTTTTTTTGTTATAAGTTTTTTTATTTTATCTGGATCAATACAAAATGTATTCTCTAATATATCGCACATTACTGGCTTAGCTCCAGTTAACAAAACTGATTGAACATCTGCTATGTTTGTAAAAGAGGGTAATATAACTTCATCACCTTTTTTTAAATTTAATAATACACAACTCAAATGTAAAGCTGAGAAGCCTGTATTAACAGCAACTACTTTTTTATTCCTATTTTTAATTATTTTTTTTATTTCGTTTTCAAATAATTCAACAGATTTTCCCATTCCAAGCCATCCAACCCTTAAACTATTTATAGCTGCATTAAACTCCTCTTTTTCGAGCAAAGGTTTGAAAACTGGTATCAAATTATTTCCTCCCATGGAGCAACTTTATTTTTTTTACAAATTTCATTTAATAAATTTTTATCTCTTAAAGTATCCATACATTGCCAAAAAGAATGATGTTTATAAGAGCCAAGCTGATTTAATTTTATCAAAGATTGGATTGGTTCTCTTTCAAGCATTACATTTTTATTTTTAATATATTTTATAAAAGCACTTTTAAAGACAAAAAAACCTCCATTTATCCAATTTGAATGAATCTGTGGCTTCTCTATAAATTTTTTTACAATTCTATTTTTCAAATATATTTCTCCAAATCTAGCAGGCGGATGAACTGCTGTTAGCGTAGAGATTTTACCACTTTTTAAATGAGTTTTTAAAAGTTTGTTTATATTAATATTTGACAAACCATCTCCGTAGGTACAAAAAAAATTCTTTTCTTTTTTTAGATGTTTGCTAAGTTTTTTTATTCTTGTACCAGTCAAGGTTTTTAAACCTGTAAAACAAAATTTGATTTTCCATTTCTTTTTTTCCTCAATTTTATTTTTTATGAAATATTCTTTGATCATTTTACCTTTGTAACCTAAGGCTAGAACAAATTCGTTGTGCCCGTATTTTGAGTAGATATTCATTACATGATATAATATTGGATATTTTCCAATTCTAACTAATGGTTTTGGAATAATTTTTGTTTCCTCAGCAAGTCTACTTCCTAAACCACCACATAAAATTACAACTTTTAGACCCATTTGTATTGAAAATAATTTATATTTTTATTTATATGTTCGTCAATAGAATGAGGTTTATTAATAAAATTACAAATAACGTTTTGCTCACCTATACCCATAAAACCGTAGAACGTATTTGGAGGAATTAATATGCTTTTGTAGCTTTTTGAATGTAACACAAATTTTTTTAATTTTTTATCTTTATCTAATATTAAAAACTTCACTTTGCCACAAATGACTGTAAGATTTGAATATGTTTTTTTATGCTTTTTCCATGCTTTAACTTTATTTTTTTTTACATTTGAAAAATATACTTCACCAAATCCCTTATAATTTTGAGATTTTTTTTCAATAAATTTTACTAAATTTCCTTTTTCCATTTTTATATTTTTTAATTTTATTATTTTCAGCTTAGTTTTTTTTTTTAAGTTTTTTTTCATATAAATTTATTTGATTAAAAGTGTTAGATTCTTTTTTACTATAATACATGTTGTACCAATCAATAGTAAAACTTATACTTTCATTAGAGCTAAGGATAGTTTCCCATTTAAGAAATAATTTTGCTTTTCGGCAATTTAAACTTAACAATCTTTGCTCTTTAATTTTGCTACTTTTTTTTAATTTCCATTTAAAATCTGGTAGATATTTTTTTATAATTTTTATGACTTCAATGACTTTTTTAGTGCTATAATTTGTTTTAGGACCAAAATTGAATGCATTTCCATTTAAATGTTTGTTCTTGTTTAATTTCAAAGCTAACTCCATATATCCTCTTAATGGCTCCAAAACATGTTGCCATGGCCGAGTAGAATTTGGATTTCTAATAATAACTTTTTTGTTTTTTTGCCAAGCTCTAATACAATCTGGAATAATCCTATTGTTCGACCAATCTCCGCCTCCAATTACGTTTCCTGCTCTAGCGGTAGCAATTCTAATATATTTGTTATATTTTAGATATGTTCTGTAATACGATGAAAATAAAATTTCTATTGATGCCTTAGATGCACTATAAGGGTCTTCTCCACCGAGCCTGTCATTTTCTTTATATCCTTTTGATATTTCAAAATTTTCGTAACATTTATCACTTGTGACTAAAATGATAACACATTTTTTTTTTATCTTTCTTGATATTTCTAAAATATTCATTGTTCCAAACAAATTAGAATTCCAAGTTAATTCTGGATTCTTTACAGATTTTGTAACAATCGATTGAGCTGCAAGATGAAAAATGAAATCTGGAGAAAAATTTATAATAGTTTTTTCAAGTTTTTTTTTGTTATTAATATTAATTCTTTTATCTATAAATTTATTTCTTTTTAATTTTTTGATTAATTTGAAATGGGATGGATTTGAGGGAATATCCTTTGAAATACCTAATATTTTTGCATTGTTTTTAAGCATCCATGATAATAACCATGATCCTTTAAACCCTGTATGGCCTGTAATAATAACTTTTTTATTTTTAAATTGATAAAAATTATTCATTAATTCTTTTTGTACACATAATTATTAGCTAAGTAAATTTGCAATATTATAATGGGGAAAAAAAGCATGATATCGAGTGACAAAAATGTAGATGAAATTAAAAAAGGCATGAATAATTCCATATTTTTATAATTTAAATAAATGTAATACAAATTTATAATTAGAAATATAAAATATACAAATCCATATTTGTGAATTGATTGTAGAATAAAACTGTGCGCTGAAAAATCATTTTTGATTTGTTTGTAAGTAATTTTTTTTTCATTTAATAATTTTTCTAATCCATTTGGGAATATAAAATATTTATAGTTTTCTTTTATATTTTGTATAGTCAATCCGTATGTATAAAACTTATAGTAACTTGCCATCCCCAAAAAATTTATAATATTATTTTTTTGAACATAATTTTTTGGATCATCTCCTTTTCTTCTTTCTTTATAAGCATCAGTAAGACAATTAGAGAAATACTTGATTAATTTATTATCAATGTTTTCACAGATTTTTTTATAAACTTGGACTTGTTCAACTCGATTTTTACTTTCATAAGGACTGTCAAAATTTTTAACCAGCCACATTGAACTAAATATTAAAAGAAAGTTAATTAAGATAAAGATCATGAAAATTTTAAATCTTTTTATATTAAAAATAATCAACAAAAGATAAAAAATAAACAGTAAGGTTCCAGATTTACTTGAAGTTAAATATAATATAAGTGCACCAGTAATAAAGAAATAAATTAGAAATTTATTTTTATTTAGATTACTAAGCAAGAGTACAGAAATTGATAATAATAACACTGATGTTAAATTTGCATTTAATGAAAAATATTCCATCCGAAAACAACATATTGGAAAAAAATTTCTATCTTCCATTACTTCTAAAATACTCAAATTATTACCGTAAGATTCCAAAAAATATAAAACTATAAATAAATAGAAAATTATATACTTCAAATCTAATTGAATTTTCTTTAAATCTTCTTTTTTAAATTCGATTAATGAGGAGAACATACATAAAGTGATTAAATAAACCATTTCACGATTATAATTAAATAATAATATTGTTAGAACAAATAAATTAAAAAAAAAAATTTTATTAATTTTTATAAATTTATATTTATAGGCAAGAAAAAAAAAACAAAATATCTGAAAAAAATAAACAATTTTATAAGAAATTATTTTTGTTGTTACTAATAAGGTGGAAAAAATACTTAATAAAACTAAAGTTTTAAATAAATGAACACTGTTTAAATTATTTTTTAAAATCATACTTATGGTGTTCGTGTGGATAAATAACTTTTGTTTTTGAACCTAACGCTTGATAAGACCTCTCTAAAGTTTTAATGAATTTTGGAAACTCATATTTCACATCAATTGCAGCATCATCATAATGAACCCAATCTGTTATGCCTGTTTTTACATGTTTTTCTATCATAATTGCACCTGCACCAATTGCCAACATTGATCCATAATATCCTGGATCATGAGAAGAATATCCTGGTACTACATTTCTTTTTATTGAGGAAAATTTCTTAACAATGTTTAAATTAATATCTGCAAATGAGCATGGATAAGTAGAAATCGCGTGAAGCAAATATAGTTTATTAACTTTTTTGAATTTATTTAATATAAAATTTACATAATGATTATTTGTCATTCCTGTGGATACAATTATTTCCTGAAGATTTTCTTTTGAAATAAAGTTTATATATTTTTTATGAGAAGATATAGTTGACGGAATTTTAAAATATTTAAAATTATGTTTTTTTAAATCAATATAACTTTTAACGTCTAGAGCACTAAAAATTATTTTGAGATCTTTTTTTTTTTCATAATATTTAATTAAATCAATTTGTTCAGTTGTTAATTCAATATGTTTTCTATAATCATAAAAGGATTTACCAAATGGAGAAGTATATTTTCTATTTAAAAAATGTTTAGGATAAAAAGTTTCCACATGTCTTTTTTGAAATTTAATAATTTTGCATCCTGCGTTAATACATCCTAATATTAGATTTTCTAATCTGTCAGTATTGCCTTGATGGTTAGTTGTCAGCTCTGCAACTATTTCTAATTTTGTTTTATTTCGATAATAACTTTTATTAGTTTTGGGATTTATATCTGATGCAATATCAAATCCACACTTTAGTATATCTAAATTTGAAAAATTATTTTCTATAATTTCATAACCTATTTGTTGACTGTTAATGTCTATAGCTTGCTGCAAATTAGATTCTGTAAATATTTTTTTTGCAATGTCTTCGTCTTCAGTATATTTAATAAAATCAAAACCGTATAAATAAACTTTTTTGTAAACTTTATATTTATGCAGTAAGTTATTAATCTCTGTTAAAATTGCATATAATCCAAAAAAAACAGATCCAACCTTAATTTTATTTTTACTTGATAAAATTTTTTCTTTATCAATATTAATATAATTTTTTTTTTTTAAGTTAATTGATATATATACATTTTTATCAGTCTTGTAATTTAAATACTTCGCCGTAGGACCTCGTCCTAATAGATAAATTTTTTTACTATTTAGAATTTTATTTTTTTGACTAACGCTAAACATGAATAAATTTTTTGAATTTTTCTTTGTTACTTTTTATTGTAGATGATATAATGTCTAAATCTATTTTTGTATCAATATCAATTTTAGTATACTTGGGAGCTACAATAAACCTAAACTTATTACCCAAAAATTTTTTATTTACTTTTTTTAAATGAAAAAATTCTCCGCTAAAAATACTATAAAAAGGCTTCACTTCTTGACTTCTAATCATGGATTTGTTTTTCATTGATTTAAGAACGGGATACAAATATTTATTTCTCTCATAAAAAAGTCTAGATTCCTCTTTGTGAACAATTACAACAGTTTTTTTTTTCTTTTTGAAAACTTTATAACCTTGTTTAAACGACTTTAAACATCTTAAGGGATGTGTTGGTCTTAACCACAAAATCCCAGTAAAACTAATATTATATTTCCTTAAAAATATTAATAATTCATACAAAATATCTTCCTCCATTGAATTATCTTTTGAGTTTTTTTTTGACCTCTTATGAATTAATACATTAGGAATATTTTTCACGAGTTTCAAATATTTGCTACTATCTGATGTTAAGATTATTTTCTTAACAAATTTAAGTTTTTTCGCAAAATATATTGAGTGCAGAAATAATGGAGCACCCAAGAAATCTGTAATATTCTTATTCTTAAATCTCTTTGAACCTGAACGGGCTGGTACAATTGCAATAATGCTCATATACTTTAAATGAATTTGTCACATTGTTACAACCTTATCACATAACTGTAAATTTTTTTCTCTATGCGTTACAAATATTACAGTCGTATCTTTTAACAATTTTATATCATTTAAAATTTTTTCTTCTGTTTCACCGTCCAGAGAACTAGTACTTTCATCTAATATTATAACCTCAGGGTCAAAATATAACATTCTAGCAAGAGCAAGTCTTTGCTTTTCTCCTCCAGATAAATTTAGGCCTTTTTCATCAATAATAGTGTTCAAACCATCTTTGAGTTTTTCAAAAAAATCGCTTAATTGTGCTTTTTTTAAACATGATATTATTTTATCATTATCTACATCGCTAGTTTCTAAACCAAAAGCAACATTTGCCTTTATGGTGTCATTTAAGACAGAAATGTTTTGTGGCATGTAACCAACTTTCTTTTGCCAATTTATAACATTATTTTTATTTAATATGACATTATCTATTTCTATGCAGCCATCTGTTGGAAAAATTAGTCCTGTGATTAAATCTACCAAGGTTGATTTGCCTGATCCAGTCTTTCCAACAATTCCTATAAAATTATTTTTTTTAATTTCTATGTTTAAGTTTTTAATTATAACTCGATCATTTTGATACGAGTAAAATAATGATTTTAAATTAATCGACTTTTCAAATCTCAATTCGGAATTGTATTTTTTTTTTAAATTCTCACTATTTTGGTCTAAAACTTCTGTTATTACCGAAAGTGATGGCCAACTAAACTTCAAATTTTGCCAAGCTGCAGATAATTTTGAAAGACTGGGTATTATACGGATAGATGCAGCTGCAAAAACCGCTATTGTATAAATGATTTCTTTTTCATCTAAATAGAAAAAAATTGTTAAAACTAAAATTATTAGTAGTGTGAATTCAAAAATTATCCTTGGTAATTTAGATATAATATTAAAATATTTCGTTGAATTAATTGATTTGTCAAATGATTTTTGTGAACCTTCAATAAAAAAATTTTCACGATTATATATTTTTATTATTTTTAAATTATCAAAAATATTGATTATTTTTTTAAATACACCAGAGTCAGAGTTTAATCTTGCATATGCAAATTTTGATATATAATTTTTCGACAAAAAAACATAAATAAAAGATAATGATAAAAATAGAAATAATGATAAAATTGTTATTTTAAAGTTGTAGATAAGCAACGCAGCTATAACAAATATAGTTAAAACAACTTCAGATATTGTTATTAAAAAATTTGCTAGAATACCATTTATATAAGTTGGAATTTCTTTATTTAAATTTTTAATTATCAAAGATGATGGTGTTTTGATTAAATAGCCATAATTCGATTTAAGATATTTATTTAGTAATTTTTTGTATAAAAATGAATGTTCGTTAGCTAAAATTAACTCATATACGAAAACATTAAAAATATTAAATATTAGTTTTATGAAAAATATTATCATTACAAAAAAAGTAAAAAGTTTTAAAATATCGAAATTATTTGTCTCTAAAAAATAATTTATTATTTTACTTATTTGATTAATGATAAAACCATTGCCACTAATAAAATACTCTAAAAATGGAAGAATAGAAAAAAGGACAGCTATTTCAAATAATGAATTAAGAATTGTAACTAAAAAAAAAATTCCATAATAAAGCTTGGCCTTATTTGTGGAAATCCGATAAATTTTAATTATTTTATTCAATTTAATATGAGAATGTGTCTAAATTATTCTTATTTCCTTTTTTTAATAGCTCGTAGTACTGATAAGTATCAAAAGGTATTAATTTAAATTTATCAATTTCCTTTAATTCATTTTCAATTTCTTTATTTTTTTTTCCTAAATTTAAAAGTCTGTTTAGACTAACTAAATTTGCGGAGCCTAAAGATAATGAAAGTTTATCCATACAAATTAAAACATTTTTAAGGTCTTGAAATTGTTTAAAATACTTTTTTTTAGACATCATGCGTTGTGCTAATAAAGATAACGAAAAAGATAACGGATAAGAAGGATTATTTATTGTAGATAGAATTTTTTCTAATTTCGCTTTAAGATTAATTTGATTATTATTTTGCATAATAAGTTCTATATATTTATGATATAATTTATATTCATTAAGTATTTGTTTATGATTAAGATCTTTAAAATTTTTATTTTCAATTGTAAAGTTACTTGAAAAATTTTTATTTTGTTCAAATCTATAAATCTGATTAACTAATTTTAATTGTATAGCACAGGAAGGAGTATCAGAAATATTTCTGTTTCCGGAGTGAAGTTGATTACCATCCCACAAAAAAATATTTCCTTTATTAGCCTCGATATGATCTGAGAAATATTTGCAAATATCTGTTTTAATTAATAGTTGAAAAAATCTATTAAGAATTTTACTACGGAATTTTAAGATAGATAATGCTTTATACTTATAATCTGTAATTGGTATCCAGCAAGTAAAGAGATTTTTTTTTGAAGTTTCATCATAGTGAAAACCTCCATCTTCCATTAAATCGTTCGGAAGATGTATCATTGGATAGGGTAATGTAATCCAATTCAATTCATTTGATTTTATTAAATTTTGCTCATAATAATTTTTTATAAAATTTAATATATTTAAAGTATTTTCAGAGTATCTCAGCATACCTCTAATAAATGATTTTTTAATTTCTATTTCAAAAGCTGTAAATTGATCCCATTTTTTTGGCAAATTTATTGTTTCTGATAAAGTTAAAAAATATTTTTCGTAATTATCAATTAATGGTTTTAAATTCTTATTTGTATTTAAATATACTGTCATTTTAATATATTAATTAATTTTTTAATTTTTGTTTTATCTAAATTTGCAAATTTATAAATAATTTTTTTTCTAAAGTTCTTTGATAATGATGATTTCCAAACTTTTTCAAAATCATTTTTATCATTATTAAGAAAATGAGCTAGTTTCTCTGGTTTATCAAAAAAGAGTTTTAATTTTTTTGCTTCTTTTAAAATCTTTTTAACATTTTCTCTTGGCAAAAAGGTTTTTGGAGTCCAAAAAAGAATTGTTGGTACATTATTAGAATAAGCTTCTAAAAAAGATGTAGAATTATTACCAATTATGCATAATTTGGACTCGTCAAAAGCCTCATATATATTTTTATCACTACTTTGAAATAAAATTTGAGGAAATTTGTTTTTCAAAATATTATATATATTTTTTTCATAATCTTGAAAATAGAGTCTTACTATTATTTTTGATTTTAAGCTTTGTTTTAAATTTTTAATAAATTTAATTATATCATGCAAATAGTTTTTATAAGTAATTGAATTATATTTTGATGAATTTTCTGTATTAAACTCTGGGATGTTGTCTAAAATTATTAAAATTTTATTATTATTTTTTTCTGGTTCGTACTTTTTGTTTTTTATTAGTGTAGAGTAAAAATCTATTATTTTTTTTGAATCTTTTTTTTGTGTATATTTTGATTTGAGAGATTTACTCCATCCCCAAGTTAAAAAATAATCTGAGATTTCGATTTCGTTTAACTCTGAAATATTATACTTAATCTGTCCATATACACCACCATGTTGTAAAAATATTTTATTTGAATTTTTATTTAAAGCTAAATGAATTTTATATAAATCATTTAGAGCCCAGAAATTTGATACAACATAATTTTTACTAGTGTAGGAAATATTAAATTTGTGATTGATGTGTTTCTTGAAGTTTTCAATTGATGATAATGGGAGATTCTTTGGTATAGTTTTTGACAGGAATTTTTCAAATTCACCATGGTAATTGAAACTAAGTTTTTTATTTCTAATATTTAAATCTAATTTTCTATCCAAAATTGGAACTAAGCTAATAAATATTGGAATTTTAAATATTTTAAAAAAAGTTGATAATTGAAATTTATAATTGAAGTTATCCAAAAAAATTAGTTTATTTTTTTTTTTTGGTTTAAACAGTTTGGCTAATATAAATAAGATAAAGTTTTTTTTCTTGAAAAGCCTTTCGGCTCTACTTTTTTTTATTTTTATAATTATATTTTTTTTTATTTTACGAGAAAATAGTTTTTTTATTTTTTTTTCAAACCTATATTGAATTATAGATAGAAGCAAATTATGGTTCCAAAGTTCATTTTCCCATAAAAGTTTTGAGTCTATTGTTTCGTTTGGTATAAGTATATTTTTGTCAAATTTAAGATTTTGTGTATTAAAGTTTTCTTCCCTTTTTATTTTATCTGTGTAAATCCATCTATCATAAATAACATGTAAAAAATTTTCTAACCATGTGCCTAAATAAATATTCCAAAAATCAGCGTTGTATTTTGTTTGATGAATATAATTTAAATGATCTTTTAAAACAGGCAAAATTCTTCTTTTTAATTTTTTTATATAAAGAAAATTTTTTTCTTTACTGATTATATCGTTATTAGAATGAGATATTTTGATATTTTGATCTAGAACTTTATTAAATGTGTAACTAAAATTTCCTAGATATATTTTGGAGGATTTTTTATTTTTTAAATTATTTATTTTTGTGATAATCAGGTCGGGTATTTGCCTCATATTTGAAATTAATTATCCAATTCCTTTATTGCTTTAATGCATGATAAAATTAAATAATTAAATTCTTTTCCCGACATCCATATATGAAACGGAAAAGAAATCATATTATTATAGAACTCTTCAGTATTTCTATTAATCATTTTTATTCCAATTTTTTTCTTTTTGAAAAGATCATATTTATAAAGCGGGTAGTATTGAACTGCACATTTAATATTATACTTTTTATACAAAAGTCTTATTAGCTTATCTCTATTAAATTTTTTTGAGGGAATTACATGGGCTGAGAGAAGATGATAAACATGTCGTCTATGTTTAAAGAATTCAACAAATTTTAATTTATTTGAAATTTTTTTAATTTCATAAATAAATTTTTTTGCTCTAAATATTCGTTCATTATTTAGCTGATCAATTCTTTTTAACATCAAATGACCAGCAGCTGCCTGAATTTCTGATAAAGTGAACTTATAAGGCCAATAATTATTCACATTCTCAACAACGTTTGTCATTGCAGGTTTCCAATAATCTTTCTTATAAAAATTAAAACTTTCATGCCCATTATGTCTTAAACCTTTTACATGCTTTGCTATTCTATTATCCTTAACATATATAGCCCCACCCTCGCCTAATGTGGTTAAATTTTTCTGAGCATGAAAAGAAAAGCAAGCAAAGTCTCCAATTGTTCCTGTTTTTTTTCCATTAACATTTCCACCAAATGCTTGGGCACAATCTTCAATTATTTTAATCTTTTTATTTTTTATTTCTTTTTTAAATGAGTTAACATCAACAGAAAAACCATAAAGGTGAACCAAAACTATTGCTCTAGTATTTTTAGTAATTTTCTTTTTTACGTCTAAAAGATCAATTGTTTTAGTTTTTAAATCAATATCAGCCCAAATTATTTTTGCTTTATTTCTCGCAAAAGGAATTGCAGAAACACAGTATGTATGAGAGGGGATAATAACTTCATCACCTTTTTTTAAGTTTAGTAATAGTGCAATAATTTCAAGAGCAGCAGCAGCAGAACTCAAAGCGTATACATTCTTCACTTTAAGGTATTTTTTTAAATCATTTTCAAACTTTAATAATTCGTTTCCCTGAGTTAAATTCTGCGATTTTTCTAAAAAATTATTTAAATACTTTAACTCTTTTTTAGTAAAAAAATGTGCTCTATTACTCCATTCAATTTTCATTTTTTCAACAAATATTTGGCTATTTCAATATCTTCATAATCATTAATATCTAATGATTTCAATTTTTTCATTAAAAAATTTACATGATTATTAGTAATTATTTTTTTATATCTTAATATACTTGCTTTATTGATAATATAAATCGCCCCAGTTATAAAAAAAACTTTTATGTCAAAGTCTTGTCTTCTGTAAAATCTTTTTGATTTATTAAATAATAGTCTCCATTTTTTATTATTTATAACAATTTGTTCATATGGATGTTCTTGTGACTCACTTATACTGGCTAAAGAAGTAGCTTTTTTTTTCTTGATTAATTTTACAGCATTATTAATGTCATGATGATCTCTCATAGGTGAAGTTGGCTGCATAACTACGAGATAATCATAACTGTACTTTTCTTCAGTATGTCTAATAAAATCTACAAGAGTATCAACTAAGGATGCTTTTGAATGAGAAACTTTTTTAGGTCTAATATATTCCGTGTTAAAATTATATTTTTTTGATATTTTTTTAATTTTCTCATCATCAGTCAAAATAAATTTAAGCTTAATATTGCTTTTATTTGCAGCAATTAATGTATATTCAATGAGATGCTTTTTGTTAATCTTAATAAGATTTTTGTTTTTAACGCTCTTGGATCCTTTTCTCGCGGGTACAACTATTGCAAATTTCATTAATTATAATAAAAATTAAATTATTAAAATACAAAATAATACAAATAATATGCAATACAATAAAGAATATAAAAAAAATGGTTTTACTATTTTAAAAAGAATTATTTCAAAGAAAATGATGGAAGATATCCGTAAGGATATTGAAAAAGTTAAGAGAAAAGTTGTTAAACTAAATCAAAAGAATTTCCATAAAACGAACGATGGTAAGTTTAATACTATTCATAATATCGATAAATTTTATAAAAAAGGCAAATTGTTTAGTCTTGTTAAAAACAAAAAAATTTTAAGAGCACTTAATTCAATACTTGGAAATAAATTAAAATTAAGAAATTTAGAATTTTTTTTAAAACCTGCTAAAACAGGAATGCCAAGCCCGTATCATCAAGATAATTATTACTGGAATATACAAAATGCTGAAGCGGTTAATGTTTGGATAGCGTTCACTTTATCAAATAAAAAAAACGGTGGCTTATGTTATTTAAAAGGATCTCATAAACTTGGAACTGTAAAACACGATATTTCATATATGAAAGGCTCTTCCCAAAAAATTCCATTGGAAACATTAAAAAACCTAAATTATAAGAGATACTATCCAATCCTAAAACCAGGTGATTGTATTATTCACCACCCTGAAGTTATTCATGGCAGTGAAAAAAATAATTCTAAAAGAGATAGAGTTGGTATTGTTTTAAGTTTTATGAAGACTAATGCCAAGATTGATAAAATAAAATTAAATGAATATAAGAAAAAAGTTAATAAAAATTTAAAAAAAATCTATAATTAAGTTAATTTATTAAAATTAATTCTCTATCTATATTATCATTATAATTCTCTTTTATCGTTTGATCATATATTCGGGATAAAATTTCACCATTTTGTGTGAATATTTTAAAATTATTGCTCTTAATATAAGAGAGGAAATCATCAATATTTATTTTTGTTTCTTTCCAAGATTTTGTGTTAAATTCTAATTTAATAATGACTTTATAATTATTTACAAATTGTGACATACCTTTTAAAACTTCGAATTCAAAACCCTCAACATCGATCTTTATAAAAATTTTACTATTATTTTTAAAGCCAAAATCAAAAGATAAATCGTCGAATTTTTTAATATCCACTACCTCCGCACTTATGTTGGTACCTCCTGATATACTAAACAATCCAGAATTTCCTATTCTCTTAAAATTTGTCTCCCATTCAGGAAAAGATATATTTTTTTTTGTATTTTCATTTCCCAATGCAAATTTCATTGTCACAATGTTTTTGTATTCCATCAAATTTTTTTTTAATAGATTAAAATTGTAATTTAATGGTTCAAAAGAATATAATTTTGCGTTTTTTGAAATCTTTCTAGCAGATACTGACCAAGTTCCTATATTAGCTCCAATATCTAAAATTATATCAATTTTATCTATTTTAAAATAATCATAAATTAGATTTAATTCATTAAAGAATTGATCTTCATTTATTAAGATGTTTTTATTTTCTTTATATGTAAATAGATTTGTGTAAAATTTTTTATTATTATATGTAAATGAAATTTTAAAAATTTTGAAAACTTCATAAAAGTTATTTAAAATTAAAAAAATTAATCTAGAAGTTTTTCTTTTAAGATTTGAAAACATACAATGAGCTATTGCTCATGCCAACCACTCTTTGTTTATTTGATTTATAAACTAACACGCTATCATCTTTAACTGTTTGATCACATTTATTACAAAGCAAATCTTCAAAATCATTATTTTTATGTTTCTCTTGTATATATTTTAACTCTTTTGAATTTAATACATCAACAATACTTTGTTTATTCAAATCCCCTACAATAATATCTTTATTAAAATCAAAACAACATACGTGCGCTTTTCCATCAACTGCAACATTCAATGGTCCCTCCAATGGTCTTCCACACGAAGTTTTTTTTTGATTTGATATATCTCTATAACTTCTTCCATAAATATAATTATGAGGTTTCCAAACATATACTTCGCTTAACTTTTTTTCCCAGAAATCGATCCATCTATTCATTTCTGATTTTGTTTCATCCATAAGAATATAATTTCCCATAGTATATACTTTATTATCTTTATCGAATTTTAAAAATTTAAGAATATTTTTAATACTTTTCTCAAATTTTATACCCCCCATCATTTTTTCGTATATATTTTTTGACGTTCCATAAATAGAAAATTTTAGTATTGAGACATATTGAAGAATATCTTCAAAATATTTTTCTCGCATTACATTTCCTGTCGTACTAATGTAAACTTTAAAATCTGGATTAATTTTTTTTGCATATTTAATTTTTGTAAAAAGTTCCTTGTCTAAAAATACATCACCATAACCACAAAGATCGATAATCTGAATTCCAAGTAATTTTGACTCCTCTACTATTTTAAAAAAAACATCATTTTTCATAACATCTAATTTTTGTGTAAGAAGTTCACGCGGACACATTACACATTTTGCGCCACATCTGTTAGTGACTTCTATAGTTATCTCTTTATTAGGAAAATAATTCATTACCAATATTTAAATTTTTTTAACATATTTTTTTCTTCCCTTATAAATTTTTTTTTCCCATTGCCAATCATTTTTGGTATTTTATTTATAACTGAGGTTAAATTTCTAATACCATCCTCAGATAAAGAAGCTGATTGGTCTGTCCCCCACATGCTACGATCTAGGGTAATATGTCTCTCAATCGAAGATGCTCCCAATAAATAAGCTACAATCGACGGTGAAACACTATCTTCATGTCCACTGTAACCAATTGGACATTTATATCTCTTCTTAAAAAAAGAAATTAAACTTAAGTTTAAGTCTTCTACAGCAGCTGGATATGTCGAAACACAATGCATTATAGTAAATTTACATTTTTCTCTTTTAAAAATTTTTACCGCTCTATCAATGTCCTTGATATTACTCATCCCTGTTGAAATAAAAGTATATTTCTTCTCTTTAGCTATTACCTTCAAAAGAGGAAGATTTGTTAGCATAGCAGAAGCAACTTTATTGTACTTGAAATTTAAACTTTTAATTATTTTTTGACTATTTAAATCCCAAGCTGAACAAAATATATCTATCCCTTTTTTTTTACAATATTTTTTAAGTTCAATAAAGTTTTTGTAACTCAACTCAATTTTTTTTTTATAGTTTAAATATGTTATGTTTCCCCAAGGGGTGCTTCTAATTAAGTTTTTTTGATCATTTGGTATACAAATATTTAAATCTCTTTTTTGAAATTTTACTGCATCAAAATTATACTTTGAGGCTAAATCAATAAGTTTCTTAGCAATAATTAAAGAACCATTATGGTTAATACCAATCTCTGCAATTAAAAAAGGTTTTTTATGTGATTTATTTATCATATAAATTAATTTAACTTATTTAAATTTAAATAAAAGTAATTTAAAATTTTGAAACGTTTGAAACTCAATTTGTAAGAGAAGTTGTATTTGAAAATGATTTAAATCTAGATAAAGCATTTAAAATTTTTAAAATAAAAATTATTTAAAATTTATTTGACGTCTTTATATAATTTAATAATTCTAAAATTCCTTGTCCAAGATCAACATTCTCATTTAAAAAATATTTTTTTGTCAATTTCTCAGAATAATTGTAAGGAGTTCTGATATAATGATTAGTATTATTAGATTTTACAAATTTTACATTTTTTTTATATCCTAAAATTTCATTAATTGTCTTAAGTAAGTCGTAAACCTTTATTGAGTTAATACCTGTTAAATTTACTCTAAATTTATTAAATTTTCTATTTAACATATGTGTGCTAGCCACTGCAGCATCACTAATGTGTAAATATTCTCTTGAAGTTTCATAATCTCCTTCATATGTAACTCTTTTATTTTTAAGACTGTTAAATAAAATTTTATAAAGTCCATTATTTTTATCGGATCTTGGTCCATATAATGATCCAAATCTTAATATCACATAATTTAAAGAATATTTTCTACTATATTCCTCAATTAGTAATTCTGCGGCTTGTTTGCTACATCTATAAATTCCTCCTTCATTTCCATAAACATAAATAGTACTAGCGAAAATATATTTCTTTTTTGACTGTTTAATACTCTCAAGAATATTTAAATTTCCAATTATATTTATATTGCAAGTTTCGACAGGAGCTTTATCAGCTAAAGATATATCTCCTACTGCTGCAAAGTTATAAATATAGTCATTATCTTTAATACTTTTTTTTACTGAATTTAAATCAGTTATATCTCCTATAATCATTTTTTGCCTAGCGGATAAATACTTTGATTTTTTTGTATCAAATATAGTTACTTTATTTCCTTGTTTGGTCAACTCATCAGCTACGGCAGATCCAACAAAACCAGATCCACCAAAAACAATTACTTTTTTATTTTTCATAAAAACTTTTATTAGCTTTGCAATCTAAAATCCAATTAGAGTCATTGCTAATTTTTTTGATTGAATTTATTATACTTTTTTTAGATCTTAAAGAAGTTTTAAATATATTTTCTTTTTTTTGTCCAATACACAAAATAAAAACTGAATTTGACTTATCAATTACTCTTGATGATATAGTGAACCTGTATTCTTTAATGGACTTTATATATGTGAATTCAGTTAATTTTTTTTCTTAATAATTTGTAATTATCATTAAATATAGAGGCAACATGACACCCAACTCCCAATGATAAAATTAAAATATCAATATTATCAGTTATTTTTTTTGAATAATCATTGAAAATTTTAAAACTATCGTACGATTTAGTATTATATTCATGAAAAGTTAAATTTTTTGATTTAACCTTACTAATTAGATATTTTTCTACCTTAATCCTGTTATTATTTTTATCAGAAGGAGGAACATTTCTTTCACCGGAAATTAAAATATCAGTTTTTTTCCAAAATTTTTAAAATTTTTTGACCAGTAAGAATAAAATTTTTTAATAGTATTGCCTCCTGTCAAAATTATGTTATTTTTTTTTCAAAAAAAATATTTTTTTATTTATAAGATTTAAAAACTTTTCTTCTCAATTATTTAAAACAATAGTCTTTGGAAGTTTAATTATAATTTATTATTTATTGAAATAATTTAACATGTCATTGATATTTTTTGTCCCAATTCTAATTTTCGACTCAAGTGTAGTTCCTCCAATATGGGGTGTAAAAATCGAATTATTTGAATCCAAAAATTTTTTATCTGTGTAGGGTTCGTTATCAAACACATCAATAAATATTGATAAATTTTTCTTATCTTTTATTTTATTTAGATCATTCAAATTAAGTACAGAACCTCTCGATGTATTAATTAAAATAGTGTTTTTTTTCAAATATTTTAAATTATCTTTGTTTATTAAATTATAAGTCTTTTTTGTTAGAGGAACATGTAGTGTAATTATATCACAGGATTTTAAAATATTTAATTTGCTAGATTTTTTAATATTATATTTTTTTAAAAATTTTTTGTCATATTCTATATCATTTGCAAAAAGTATGGATCCAAAAGAAAAAAATCTTTTTGCTACTTCTTTTCCAGCTGCACCAAGACCAATTATTCCAACTCTTTTTTTATAAATTTCACTACCTTCTATTTTTTTCCATCTTCCATTTTTCATATGAAGATGATTTACATTTATATTTCTTTTAAGATTTATTGCACAAGATAAAACAAGCTCTGCTACACTAATTGAATTTAATTTTGGCGCATTAATTACTTTTATATTATTTCTTTTGCAAGCTTTTAAATCTACATTGTCTAAACCTGTTCCGAACTTTGCAACTATTTTTAAATTTTTTGCGCTATTAACTACATCCTCATCAAAAGGTTGTAATCCTAATATCAGACCTTCTTTATTTTTTAATAAATTAATTACTTTTGTTTTATTTACTTTCTTGTAGTTAAATGTAACATTTTTAAAATACTTAAGTAATTTTTTCTTAAGAAATAAATTTTCAGAAAACATTGGTTCTATGACTAAGATTTTGTTTAATTTTCTTATCATTTTTTACAAATATTTTTTTAACCACCATGTAGCAACTTGCTTTTGCCATTCAAAATCTATATCACCAACACAATTCTCTTGTTTTATATAACCTTTATTTTTTCCCATCCATACAAATGGCATTGGATTTTTTTTTTTATTTAATAATACATTGATTTTAGAAACAGTACATGAGTGTGTAATAATATAAGAATCTACAGATTTATCTCTATCTCCTGACAAGGGAGTATATTTAGATAAAATTTTTTCTGGAATAAAGTTAACTATTCTATTATTTTTTATTTTCATTGATCTTACAGGTGAAAACATATTAAATTTTGAAATTGTTGTGACTGTATCTAATCTTTTATTTCTCAACTTACTGATAGCTTTGTCAATAGTTTGGTAATTTATACAGATAGAATTACATAATAAAATAACAACATTTTTTATTTTAAATTTATTTTTAATTATATTAACAGAGTCAAATATTGCATCAGATAAGAGAGCATTGTCAGTAGCAAGTTTTTTTGGCCTGTGTAATACTTCACATCCATTTAACTTTCCAATCTTATTAATATAATTTGAATCTGATGAAATGAATACTTTGCTAATTTTTTTTGATTTCTTAGCAGCCATAATGGGGTATAAGCAAGCAGGTTTTCCTAAAAATTTTGTAATGTTTTTATTTTTCAATCCTTTGCTATTTTTTCGTCCAAAAATTATTGCTACATTCATTTAATTGTCCACCCACCATCAACAATAATCTCAGATCCGTTTACATAAGAGGAATAGTCTGAAGCTAGAAACAATACCGGAGATATAATTTCATCTATTTGTCCAAATCTATTTAAAGGTATTTTATTACAAAATTCTTGATAATTTTTTTTGTTTTTTAAAACAGGTAGGTTAATTTCAGTCAAAAATGGACCAGGAGAAATACAATTAACAGTAATATTAAATTTGGACCATTCTAAAGCTAAATTTTTTGTTAACATTTTTAAAGCCGCTTTACTAGTAGAATAAGATGTTCTTCCTTCAAAAGTTCTATTAGAAAAAATACTTGTAAAATTAATTATTCTCGTTGGCTTTGATTTATTTTTTATAAGTGGAAATATTTTTTTATAAAAATTTATGGAAGATGAAAAGTTTGTATTCAGCACATTTGAAAAGTCATTTATTTTTATATTGTCAAATCTATCTCTAATATTAATACCACAACAAAAAAGAACGATATTCAAATGATTATAATTTTTCTTAATATTTTTGAACAAATAATCTAAATTATGATTATCTGTGACATCAATTGGATAATATTTAATCTTTTTCTTAAATTTACAAGCAGATATAACTTTTTTTAATTTTTTTTCATTTCTAGCAGCAATAATTACACTTGACCCTAGTTCATTAAAAATTTTTGCCATTTTTGCTCCAAAGCCTGAAGAGCCACCCATAATTAAAACATTCTTATTTTTAAAATTAAAATATTTATTCATTTTTAAAAAGGAGCAGTATTTTCCCCTCCATCTATCCTTATAATTTGGCCAGATACAAAATCAGATAAATCAGAGAGAAGAAAATATACAACTTTTGAAATATCTTTTGGATTAGCAAACCCTTCAAGTCCTTTTAGTTTTAATCTCGATAAATCTTTTTTACCTCTTTTTTTTATAGTTTTTAGAAATCTTGCAGAAGTCGTGCCACAAGGTGCAATACAATTTACATTTATGTTAAATTTTCTAGCATAGTTAGCAAGAGACCTCGTTAAAAAAATAATATTAGATTTTGCTGATGAATAAGCAAATTCATTTATGACACCATAAGTTCCTGAAATTGAAGATACATTAACAATTTTACTTTTAAAATTTTGTTTTTTGTAATTTTTAACAAACTCTCTATTCATATAAAAAGTAGAAAAAAAATTCCTTTCATAAACATTTTTATAATCTAAATTGTCTATAAACAGATCATTTTTTGACGGTTTGCCACCACCAGCTTTTGTGTCCTTTCCAGTGATATCTCCTCCTGCAAAATTTACAAGTCCATTGATTTTTATATTTAATTTTTTTATTTTTTTAAATAGGTGAATTACGTTTTTTTCATTAGTTAAATCTGTATAATAAAAAAATAATTTATTTTTATTAAATAATTTTTTTTTTATTTCATCTATAGATTTATTTTCGCGATAAACACTAAATGCTTTATTTCCAATATCAACCATAATGATATTCCATGAGAATTTAGAAATATATTTACAAAAATCTAAACCTAAGCCTCTAGTAGCTCCTGTAACAATTATTGTTGGATTTTTTTTCATAAATTTTTTAAATATTTATAAGACATTTCAAATTCTCTTTTTTCATCTTTTAATAAAGTATTGATTTTATGATTAAACTGCCAATTTGTTAATGGTACCTCGTTAATAGCCTTATTTTTTATAAATTTTTTAAAATTTCTTATTTTTTTATTATTTAATTTATGAGGTTTGAAAAATTGTTTGTTGAAGATGTCACTATGCCTAGAAATTTGAGCTGCCAGTTCCAATGAAACATTAATGTTTCTTTTTTTAAAGAAGTTATAATATTTATTAAACTTTATTATTCCATCTCCAAGCACACATCTTTTCATAAAATATCCATCTTTACTTAAGATCACTTTATAATCTTTACAATGTACATTGAAAATATAATTTTTTGCATTTTCAAAAAATTCATTAGGAGTTTCACATGTTGGAAGTGAGTTTCCAATATCCCAATTTATTCCTAAGTTTTTTGACTTAGTTGATTTTATGATATTTATAATTTCATAGCTACTGAGGTCTTGATGATTTTCTATAACTAGAAATATTTTTGAGTTATTGATTAGTTTTACACTTTTTTTAATAAATTTGACAAAATTCTTTTTTTTTTTATGGAAATCTACTTGTTTATACCTATTGCCTCCAAATAAATTAGACATTTTTACTCTTATTATGTTGAATTTGAAATTACTAGAAAGTCTAAGAAGATTTCTTAAAGATTTAATTGAGTATTTTTCTAAGGCAATAATTGGATAAATATCATTTCTTTTTAATAATTTAAAAAAATATTCAAATGATTGATTTTCTATTTTAGAAAAATAATCAATTGGAAATTCAATTCTTTTAATGCCAATATTTTTTGAATAATCTACAAAATCGCTGAGTTTCCATCGTATTTTTTTTTTTTTTGAAAGTAACCCCATTCTTAATGCAAAAGAGTAAGTATTTAAGCTTATCATGCAAAGGGTATTCTTATATTGTTCATTCTTTTATCAATAATTTTAATTTCTTTATTTTGTCTTGATGAAAAATGACAACCAATAATTATTTTCATTGTTTCGATAGATGTATTTATATTGCTTTTAAAATTTTGTTTAAATATCTCCTCAATACTTTTTTTGGTAAAATTTACTGGATTATATCTTTCAAAAACTCTTAGTTTTTTATATTCTGGGTTAAATAAGTAATAAAATAAAGGTTTGAAATTAAATTTTGATGGTTTTTTTTTATAAAAGAAATTATTATTTATTTCGTCTATTATAAATTCGTAGTTTTTACTTTTTAATATCATTGTATATGGCAAACCTGTGTCTTCACTTAGATCAAAAAATAATCTTTTATTTTTTTTAAAGTTGACTAAACCATATCCACCAGGGTCCTTAAACTTTTTTCCTCTAGGATTTATTGTATTATTTTTATCTATTTTACAATAAACACTAACCGGCTTTTCTTTAAATAAATATAATGATAAATCAAAAAATACTGATCCCATATTTCCCAAGCCCGCAGACGGAGATATAATATTTATACTTTTTAAATCCTCGTTTTTTTTTTTTAAAATATCTATAATTTGCTTATAGTTTCGTAAAAGATTTCTATAACTGTTGATTATTATTTTTTTTTTATTTTTCTTTATTAGTTTCTTCAAAGTAATAGCTTCAGTTAATGAGCATGAAAAAGGCTTTTCAGTTATAATTTTTTTTATGGGGGAAAATTTTAAAAAATCAGCCAGTATTGCAAAACGATCGGTAGTATTTGTCACAATACATAATAAATCAGCATTTACACTTAGTAATTTTTTGTAATTTTTAACAAAATTTAATTTATAGATATCTTTATTATTAATTTTATTTTTATCACATATGTAGCTTATTTTAAAACCCAGGTTTTTCAAAGCTTTGTAGTATCTTTTGCCCATTCCGCCAAAGCCAATTATTATAGCTTTTTTATTTTTAAATTTTTTCATTAAAGGAATTTTTGATTTTCTTATTTTTTGTATAGATGAATAGTTTAGACTTTGAATTTTTTATAATCAAAACAGTGCAAAAAAATATTTTTGTATTTATATTCAAATATTTTTTTGAATATGGCAAATTATTTGAAAATATGTAGATTTCATAATTATTATTTTTTAAAATATTTCTTACAAATGAAACGAATGATTTTACGTTTTCTATATAATATTTAACAAAATTGTTTTTTCTTTTATCTTCAAATCTTTTAGACAAATTCATTTTAGCAATTTGTGCAGATTTAAAATGTAACCTTGGAGCGTCAAAAAATACGTATTTACCTGAGTTTTTAATCATTTGATTTACAATTTTTTTATAATTTTTAATATGATTTAATACTCCAGTTGCAAAAACCAGGTCATATTTTGAAACTCTTTTAATCTCTTTATCAACTTTAAATTTTACAAAGTTTTTATTTTTTCTATGTATTTTTCTAGCACTCTTTATCATTAGTGGATCAAAATCAATTCCCATGTAATTTATTTTTCCATATAATGATTTAAAAATTTTGTAAAAATTTCCCGAAGCACATCCAAAGTCTAATATAGATTTAATCTTATTTTTATTAATTTTAAGCAGCAGTTTTTTTTCTGATAAATATAAATCTTTTGAATTTTTTCTATTATTATTATAAAATTTAACTACGTTTGACTTGCCCCATGCAGTATTCTTCATAAATTTCTATTGATAACCTCTGTTAATATTTTTGTTGTTCTTAAAGAACCTAAAGTGCATCTAATGTAATTTTTTTTACCAGAAATATTCATTACTCTGACTAATATTTTCTTTTTTAATAGTTTGTCAAAAATTTTTTTTGTTTCATTTTCATTACTAAATTTTATTAAAAAAGTATTTGAAAGTTTCCCAAATATATTAATTTTTTTTTTATTTAAGTTTTTATAAATATATTTTTTTGATTTATTAACTTCATTTACATAATCTTTCATTATTTTAAGATTCTTTAAAAAATATTCACATATTTTTAAGTTTACATTATTTAACTCATATATTGGCTTTATTGATTTTAATAGGTCAATTACATCTTTGTTTGAAACAACATATCCTACTCTTAATCCTGCCAAACCAAATGCTTTAGAAAAAGTTCTTACGACAATGATATTTTTATATCTTTTAATTAATTTTATGGCAGAAATATTATTAAAATGAAAATAAGCTTCATCGACTACTAAATAACAATTTTTTTTCATTGTCAAAATAGCAATTTTTTTTATTTGATCCTCGGTAAGAAAAGTTTCAATTGGCTGATTTGGGTTTGCCACTGCAACTATTCTTGGTTTATTTTTTTTTATATGTTGTATTAACTTTTGAAAATAAGTTTTATTGGTAAAGTTTAAATCTACATTTAATGGTTTTGGTTTTGATTTAAACATTTTACAATACAAAGGATACATGGCGTAACTTGGATTTAAGTAAATTATTTCATCACCCACATCAGCAAAAACATTAAATATTGTTAAAAGACCTCCGTCTGCACCATTGGTCATGATAATTTCTTCTTTTTTAACTTTTAACCATTTTGACATTAATTTGTAATAATTCTCCATTTCGTCTGGATATGTTCTTAAGTCATAAGAACTTATTTTTTTTAATATATTTAAAAGAGTTTTCTTATCAAATTCGTCAACTCTCTCATTTCTTTCCATGGTATAATAACTTTGTCTGTTTTGTATCCAATGAGGTGCTCTTGGTACTAGCGATATGGAAGATTTTGGAAATATTTTCATAAACGATTAAAGTGATTTATTAATTTTAGTATGATAAGCCCGTAATGTATATATATAAATAAAATTTATCAAACAAATTATTAAATGGTTAAGTTGAATTATTTAAAGAATAAACAGATTTATATTCTTAACGTTTTAAAAAAAAAAAACGTTTATTATAAAAAAAAAAAAAAATTAATACTTTTGTATCAAATTTTTGCTATCCTTGTACTTGGTATGAAAATTTTGGATATTACAATCTAAAATATAATTTTAGCTCAAAAAGTATAAAAAATTTAATTAAATATTTAGTATTTTTTATTAAAGATGTTTTTTTAGTATCAATTATTCCTAGCTATAAGCTCTATATTAAAAAAAAAAATAAAAAAAAATCAAAAACGCTTCTAATTACCTGGGGTGGTAGTGAAAACTTTGATTTAAAGGGAAAATACAAGGACAGAAAATTTAAAAATGTAAGAAATTATAATAATCTAATTATTGCAAGCGATAGTTTAAGAAACTCTAAATATAAGAAACAAGAACTAGTTATTTATAGAAATGACGAAAAAAAATTTTTTTTCTTTTTTTTGATTAAAAATGTCTGTCTTTTTATTATTAAAAATAATTTTTCAGTCTTAAAATTTATTCACTACTTTAATGTATATTACTTTTATTCATTATGGTTTGAAAACAAAATAATACAATATATAAAAAATAACAAAATAAACCGTATTAAAATTAATTATGAAGGACAACCATTCCAAAATTATTTTATATCATCTTTAAAAAAAAATTATCCCAATATTATTATTGAAGCATATATTTTTGTCACACAACCATTACCTTTACACCTTTTGTTTAACAATCAAAAAATAGATAAGATAATTGTTTATGAAAGACAAATTTTATATCAACTAGTTAATAGACTAGGTTGGAATAAAAAATTAATAAAATATAAAAAGAATAATAGAAACTTTAAGAGGGATTTTAGTAATAAAATTTTTATAGGATATGGAGTAAATGATCCAAGAAGAATGTTATTAGACTTCAAAAAATTAGTTAAAAAAGAAAAGATTTACTTTGAAAGAAAAGATATCATGCCTCATCCTGTCATGAAGAATACTTTTAAGCATAAATTGCTCTTAAATGGCATTATCGATATCATTAATGGTTTAAAAAAATCAAAAAAAAAAACTATAATTGTTTTTGGTTCTACAGCTATTATTCCTGAAATATTAAAAGAAGAAAAAGAGGTAATTCAGATAAATAACGATTTAATTATCGAAAGTTATACAAGTCATTTTTGGCCAGATATAAAAGAAAAAGTAATTTACAAGAATGTTGTTAAATACAGTAGAAATTATTAATTTGTTACTTTTTATAATGGCCCTGGCAATGCAGCTTTAAATCTCTCTAATATTTCATCGTCAAAAAGTCTCTTCCAATTCTCAGCACTTCCCTCTCTAAATGTAGACTTCTTTGAACCATGTAGTTTCAATCTTTGATCAAATGATATTTTTTTTAATGATTTATTTTTAATTTCTAAGGACTTGGAAACTTGCATTATTTTGTCTTTATCATATTCCAAATAATTAATTATTTTTGATATATAGTTTTCTTTATCAGATAAATATTCTTCGTAATTTAATAACAAAAATTTGTATTTACTGTAATTTTCTTTCCAATTTTTTATCCAATAATAATAATAATGTACATTGTTAAAGTTTTTTATTGGATGGCTTGTTTTTTTACATTCAAAAGATTCTATAAAACCATCTTTAAAGTCTAATTTTGAGATTGTATCAAACTGCCAATGATTTTTATCAGACATTATATGATAATATCTGCTAAGCATTACATCTCTTAAATCTCTGATAGTCACAATAACCTTTGTCTTTCTTAGAGATATAAGATCTATAAATTTTTTGTCAAAATGTGTATGAGTTTTTAAATAAGATAATTTATTTTCAGGAGTAGACAACACCATTTCTTTGCTTATGTCATGGGGAAATACTAAATCTTTATCACTGAATCTTCTCAATAAAGAACTTTTTACATCTACATAAGGTAAAATGTTTAAAATATTTTCTATTAAAGTAGTTCCAGATTTAGGTATCCCTACAACCCAAACAAAATTATGTTTGTTTACTTGATTTTTATTGCGAAGATCTTTTCTTATATCAGAGTAAAGTTGATCTACTAATGAAATGAAACTTGAAAGTCTATCGATTATTTTGTTCAAAGTGTATTTGAGTTAAATTTAAATTTAGATATTATTTGAATTAAAAAAACTTATTCATAAATTAATATCATATAAAATTTTTTTCAGTGCATAAATCAAGCCAATTGAGCTATTAGTACTGGTCAGCTGCACGCATTGCTGCGCTTCCACATCCAGCCTATCAACGTGGTG
>MDTD01009898.1_pt1 | contig 52557 bp, 54 predicted proteins | sample 811221 | NCBI WGS metagenome assembly MDTD01 (sample SAMN05326646, study PRJNA326480) | marine metagenome | isolation source: seawater | place: Pacific Ocean: South West | collected 2011 | reverse complement strand
GCTAGGAATAATCAAAGAACGCCATAACTGCCATTTTTGCGCGGCATGAGTATTCCTAGTGGAAGTACAAATTCATTTTTTCACGGCGCGAGGAGGAAGTCGTACGAACGTACGTCGACGACGAAGCAACAAAGAAAAAATGAATTTGTACTTTCACTAGCGGATTTCGTAGCCCATGAGGCGCACATCTATCGGCCCATTCTTCAGAGGAAACGACGCCTTGGCCTTTAAACGAAAACCTTCAGACCACTCTTCACCACCGGACAATACCCAAACGTCCCAACCGACAAACTCTCGCTTCAATCGCTCTGAAAACTGGTGAGCCAAAGTTTTCACCTGAGAACGGGAGGAAAGTCTTTCTCCGTAGGGAGGATTGGTAATCACATAACCTCGATCGGCACGAAAAACATTGTGAAGATTTTGAACTTCACCCACTTCAAACTGAATCCACTCGCCCACCCCGGCATTTTGCGCATTCTTTCGAGCCGCGCGAACGGCGGACTCACTGCGATCGAATCCGTAAATACGTGGTCGCATGGACTTCATGGCTTGTCGCTGGTTCTTTTTCCAATGCTCTTGAACCTCTTGAAGAACTTCATTGAATTCTTCTTTGTTGAAACTTGCAAAATTGGAAAATAAAAACTTTGGAGTTTGCAGTCGTGGATTTAAACCCAAGGCTTGTCGAGCAGCCTCGATCAAAAGAGTTCCAGAGCCACACATGGGATCAATCAACGGAAGACTGGAATCCCAATTGGACAGGCGTAAAATTCCAGATGCCAAACTTTCTCTTAACGGAGCTTCTACGGATTGCCCTCGATATCCACGATGACTCAAAGAATCTTTGGCCAAATCCAAGGCCACCCACACGTCGGGGCCCTTCACTCGAATGATCACTCGATAATCCGGATTGTCCTTACTTACATCAGGACGTTCTCCAAATTGGTTTCGAAACTGATCCACAATGGCATCTTTGGTCTTCATGGCGACAAACCTTTGATCACGCAATTCTTTGTGCTCCATCACAGAAGCTTGAATCGAAAAGGTCTGATCCACTGAAAATCTTTTTGTAAAATCAATTTTTGAAATTCCAGAATACAAATCTTCGGCGTTGTAAGCTTTGAACTCTTTGAGTGGCAACAAAAAGCGATTGGCCAAACGGGATTTCAGAGCAACCCCATAAAAACCCTTCCAGGAACTTTCGAATTTCAAACCACCACTTTGAGGGGTGGTGTGTTTCACCCCGAGCGCCTTGAGCTCTTCATCAAAGGCCGAGCGCAGACCTTTGGAAGTTAAACCGATAAATGTTGGCAATTTGAGATCCTATCTTAATGCTCTTCTGATTCTTCCTCTATGGGAGAATTGTGAGCCCCATTGCTTAGCATCTCTCGCTGGAGACTGAAAGAGGTTTTCAACCTTTTGGCCTCTGGAAGCTTTTTACGAACCGAAATTTGATCCAAATCTACAGAGGCTGGCATACGGCCTTGAACTTCTTCCGTCTGCTGCTTGTCCATGGTCCCCAAAAGATCGTAGGGATTTCCATGCGCCCACAGGGGCGTGGACATCCCCAAAAATAGACTGACAATTAAGAATCTCGCCACACGAACTCCTTTCCGTCTGCGAGGAGACTTCTCTCCTTAAGCTAAATTCGGCGATGTCCCTTCATTGGAATCTGCCGCCGAACTTTTTTAATTTTAGCACGTTCTAATTTCACAACTCCAGTGGGATTGTCAGAATCCAAATCGATCAGCACCTTTCCCCAGGGGTCCACAGCCAAACTATGCCCGTAAGTCTCTCGAAAGGCCTCATCGGCCCCCTCGGATCTTCCTCCTTGAGCGGGAGCTAGACAAAAGCACTGGGATTCAATGGCCCGCGCCCGAAGCAAGACTTCCCAGTGGGCCTCTCCGGTGGGAACCAAAAAAGCTGCGGGCACGAACAGAACATCTGCCTCTTGAAGCGCATACTGGTGATAAAGCTCAGAAAATCTCAAATCATAGCAAATGCTCATTCCCCATTTGAAACCCTTAAAATCCCAAACCTGAGGTTTCTCGCCTTGCAAAAACACATCTGATTCCCGAACCGGAGGCTGTCCCTCCACATCCACATCAAAGAGGTGAATTTTTTTATAAAGGACTTCCGGCTCTAAATTTGGCGAAAGGAAAACCGTCGCGTTGTAGACCTTTTGAGGATGGGGACCTTTCAATGGAATTGAGCCTAAAAGAAGTGGAACCTGATTTTGATCCACCAATTTCTGGAGATCTAAGATCTCTGGATTCTTGAGCTCAAACTGACGAATGGGAGTGCTGCGCCGAATGCGCATAAACAGAGTATTTTCAGGGGTTACCACCAAATCCAAAGGAGAATTCCCATTTTGGCCGTGATTTTGGATCACATTTAAATATCGGGATTTGAGACTTTCTAAATTCTTTGAAACATCTTCGCCAGAACTCATTTGCACGAGTCCTACTGAAATTTCTGAACTCAATTTTTTTCACCCTGAATGGACGCTTCATTGACGTCGCGGCAATCGAACCCGGACTTTTCCAGATTGGCTTTTACATTGTTGAGGAAATTTGCATTGGATTCCAGGGACCAGCCGGAGCCAATGACTTTTGGACTTCCAAACTTTGAATAAATGGTTTCATAGCCGGCAGCGCTCTTTTGAATGGAAATGGTTCGAACATCCGAGCGGTTCTTACAAATGGTAAATTTGGCGGCCTTTTGACTCTCCTCTGCATGGAGTGCAGAAGACAAAAAAATAGCCATGAAAAAAACAAACTTCATGGCTAAAGATTCTAAACTAAATTTAGGCTTTTTTGCTAGCTTTTGCTCGGCCTTTTCCTTTTGCGGCAGAAGCTTCAAGAGCAACATTTGAGTAGTCGATCAAACCTTCTTTTTCCAAAAGGCCATTCTCCTTGTCAAAGTGAGTTTGCATCTTCACACCTTGAACACGGATTTTCATTTTGCCAGGTTGAATCTCAAGAACAGAGCCTTTTTTACCCTTGTCTTGACCAGTAATAACCTTAACAGTGTCGCCTTTTTTGATCTTCAATTTCATATTCACATCCCTTATTTCGACTTGGCTTTAGGACCTTGCCCACGAAGTTTTCGAAGCATTCTGGTTTTGATGGTTTGGGCTCTTTTAGAGAGCTTTGCATCCGGTTGATTGAGGATAAACTTGTCAAAGCTTCCCACATGGTCAATGGATCGCAGGGTGCTGGTTGCCAACTTCAAAGAAACCATTTGGTTCAACAAATTGCTAAATACACGTTTTTGCTGAACATTTGGGAACGCCGTTGACTTTGTTTTGATATTTGAATGGCTCACCAAATTTTTCACTTCTGGCCCTTTGCCAGTGAGTTCACAGCGACTCATAATCTCCTCCACAGCTCAAGATTCACGCATGAATCCGCTGATATATGGCAAAAGCCGCAGCTTGTCTATCCTTTTGTGACTAAACTTCCAGCTTTTCTGACTTTGCCCCTTGACTCTCCCCATCAAGGCAGGCACAAAGGGAAGGCTGAAATTGAGTGAGAGGAAACCTATGAAGAAAAGTTATCGCAGCAAATACCGCCCAGAGTATCCCGCAGATTTTCATTTTGATTATAAAGATCCTGTAACCCTAGGACGATTCACAATGGAAGGCGGAAAGATTCTACCATCTCGAATTAGCAAACTGAGCCAAGCTCAACAAAGAAGATTGGCTGCTGCTGTTCGTAAAGCACGAAGTCTTGCACTTCTTCCCCTTGGAACAGAGGCTTACGACAACTTCGATCGTCCAGAGCCCATTTCTCCAAAACCTTTCGAGGCTTAAGAGAATTTAAAAAGTGGAGTTTTAAACCTCCACTTCAATAAAAAAGCCAACCTTACTCGGTTGGCTTTTTTTGTGCCTTGCGAATTCGATAGAGATCTAAAAGCAAAGTAAAAAATAGAATTAAAAACGCAATGCTTGAAAGCCTGTGAAAATGCGCAGACGACATTCCGAAATAAGTGATCTCAGAGAAATTTTGCCCATACATTAAAAAGCGCTTCCAAAGCATGGGCCCCGAAAAGGTCAGGGTAAAAAGCAAGGACCACCAAAAAGAAAACTGCGTCCAATGGGTTCGCCTCGCCAAGATTCCCAAAAAGGGCAAAGCTCCTGTCAGCAAGAAGACAGGACCCGTTAAACTCCCTGCCAATCGGGGATTTCCAAGCCCTGCGAACATGACCGTCGCAAATAAAAATGCAAACACCTGAGTCCAAAGACAAATTTGAAAGAATTTTTTCATGGCTTAGTCATAAATCTCAGGGACCGCCCTCGCAATCTTTTCTGGAGATCACGCCACAGATCCGGACAAAAATTCTTAAATTTTGGACACCGAACCTGTGAAAGCCGCTCCAGTTGCAGCTCTCCTTGGGCACGGATTTGCTAATGAAGTCTTCGCAAAATTTGAAACCTCAAAAAATGGAGATTTAAAATGCAAATTTCACCAAAATACCTGATTCAACAACTGGCTGAATACGGATTGAACCCCAAAGACTGGTTGATAAAACTGATGACCATTACCAACGATGGCCTTGTATTGACCTTTGAATCTTTAAACGACAAAGAGCTTCAGCTGCGAGGATTCCTCGAGAACTCCAAATCCAAAAGCCTAAAACTTAAAACCTTGGAACTGGTTGCGGATTCCTACCTTTAGTTTTTGGGACTTTAAGAACTTCCAAGCACACCTTGGATCAAGGATACCGACTGCAGTCTTCCGAAAGAATGGAGTGATCCCAAATGTGGGATCGCGAGTACTTCTCGGCTCCAGGAAGGCCCTTTAAAAGCTTTTCACGAAGAGCCACCCACTTGGGTTCGCCAAAATAATTCTGATAGAAGGACTTGAGGCGGCAATAAAGTGAAATGTCCGCCACATCCAACCAGCCGAACTTTTGGGCGTAAGTCCCTGGGGAATCTTCGCCCCAGGCCAGACGAACCATCAATTCTGCCATAAACGAAACCGCATCCCGGACCACTTTAGATCCAGCCACATCGGACCGGCATTCTAAAGGAACCGCATTGAGATCGTCCAACATGCGCTTGGTCAGCTGAAAAAGCTCAAAACAGCCCCCTGGGGAATTGGTACTTCGACAGTGCTGAGACAGCCGTTCAAATTTGGTGGTTTTCTCCGCGGCCTTTGATTTTGGATCCACATACAGAAACTTCAGCTGCGCCTGCTTAAATAGGTCCATCTGAGCATCACAGACTGTCTTTGGGGGATCCCCCAAAATAAAAAATAAAATTCCCCCCGCCAAGACCAAGAACGCAAGAAGACCTTTGGGAATAGAGTTCAGAATCTGCTGCATCCCTTAAGGGTACATTCCCATAAAAACCCCGGCCACTCTTTTCGCCAAAAGGTACCTGCTTCCTTTTCCGATATGCGGTGCATATCGGAAAAGGAAGCAGGTACCTTTTGGCGGGAGCGCTGTGTGGAGAAGGTTTTTCGAGATGCAGAAATTGGGAGGGGTCCGCCAGAGGCGGCTGGCTGGATTTTTAAACAAAAAAAAGAGCTGATCCAAAGATCAGCTCTTTTGAGCGAAACTTTTAAGTTTGAAACTTAGAAGTTCATTTTCGCTTGGACATACACAGTGGTGTAAGTGTCGCTGCGAGGAGTGGCGTTGTTTGTGTCTTTCAACGCATCACCAGGCATGAACATTCCAAGACGTCCAGTCATAGAAAATCCATTGTCATAGTTGTGAGTTGCTACAAGATCCAATTCGTCACCGATTTTATCTTTTGCATTTGCACCAGTGTTCACGTTAGAAGTTGCATCAGAACCGTTCAAGCCCGCAGTGATAGCACCGCGAGACTCAGTTCTAGAGAACATGTGGTAGTGAAGACCAACAGTGGTGCTGTCCATGGGAGCCATGGTGTAACCAAGAGCGATGTCAGTCAGGTTGCCCCATCCAACAACATCCATCAAACCAGCATTGTAATGCTTGTCATAGAAGAAAGATTGATATCCTTCGTTCTTGTCAGTTGTAGTGCTGTCATCACCAGTGTCGCGGTGATAAAGAACATAAACGCGGCTTTTCATGAACTCTTCAAAGTTCGCACCCAATTCAAATTCCATCATGTTGGCATCGGCTTTTGATTTGGTTACAGCAGTTCCGTTACCAGTTACGATGTAGTCACCAGAGTGAGCATTGTAAACTGCTCTCCAGTCGATCATTGCGAAATCACCACCAAGGCTCAAACCGTAGCGGATGATGTCTTGACCGTATCCAGCAGTTGAAGCCGCAGTGAAGGCTTTTTGAACTTTGATCACATGAACATCAGCTCTTTTTAAGAACTCAGGCATCATTTTGTGAGAGTACAAAAGACCAGTTGCATTTGTCTCTGGATCCTGAGCTGCAACAGTTGCAGAATAAGGAATATCAGCAAATCTTACGAAGAAGGCGCTGAAACGGCCAAATTCCATTTCGTAAGATCCCAAAAGACCTTCGAAAGAATAAGGAGTGGCTTCCCAATCGTTGTCTGCAATCACAGTTCCGTCACCGAAACCAAGACTTCCACGACCCGCACGAAGAGTGAACTCATCAGACACCATCCAAGTGGCGTAAGCTTCGTTAACTAGCAACATGTTTTGAGCGTCAGTAATTCCGTTCAACTCTGCAGAAGCAGTTTCGCCAGAACCATCACCAATACCCCATTGAGCATTGTGAAGAAGAGTTGCTTTCATAGAAAGCTTGTCACTGGCTTTGTAGCCAAGACCTAGTTTCATGCGTTGGTTGAACGCATCTTGTGAAGTGGGCTCATTGTCCTTATTCGCCTTGACGTTCTCGTCATATTGCCATCGCAATCTGTATTCAGCATTGGTGCTGAACGCAGAACTTGCATCTTCCTGTGCTTGAGCATAGGGAGCCATAGCCAAAAAAGCGGCTAGTGCTAATGCTTTTCTCATAGTTGTACTCCTTGTTGAGACTTGTTTTTGTTTTTTTGACTTTCCATAAACTAAAAAACTTCCATGTTCTTAAACCGCACTTTGGTCGAGACTTTGCTCCTGATTTCAAAAATAGGGGCAATTGAGAACTCGTCACGTTGCGTTTGGTTCATCGTAGAGTCTGGTTTTTTACCTTGGCAATGAAAAATTCATAAAAAAAACTTGTAGGTCCGGTTTCTCACAGGCTTAAAAAATTTTATGTTTCAATGCTTTCGACCCAAGCGACTTTCTTGCCACAGTGTTGATTCTTTGACTTTAAAAGCGTCAAAGCTCAGATCCCTTGCCTGCAAAGCTTTTTACCGAGATAAACATTAGAAATGCACATACTCCATGCCCTCTCACAGATCGAACCTACAGGAACTGAATTTTATTTGAAGACTTTGATTCGTCGACAGATCGCATCAGGCCACCGCGTCTATATAGTCAGTGACAATCTGCACGTCCTCATGGAGGGCGAGTACTTCCGCTTAAATCTTCATCAACGGGACCCCCTTTCTCGCATTCGAAACGTTTCGACTTTAAAAAAACTCATTCGAAAATGGAAGATCGATGTGGTTCACGCCCATTCGAGGGCCTCCAGTTGGGCTTGCCATCATGCCTGCGCCCGCACCAAGGCTGCTTTTGTTTCGACCGTACATGGCCGACAACACATTCACCGAAGCAGCGTGGGAAAACAAATTTACGGAAGCCTTACGGCCGTGGTTTGCGAAAATTTAAAAACTCATTTGCATGAAGAACTAAAGCTTCCCTCGGGAACCATCGAAGTCATTCCAAACCCCTTTGAAGTGTCAACTGGACCTCGTGCGGTGGATTCCGATTCAAAAACACTCTCCATTGGTTTGGTGGGAAGAGCCTCCGGCCCCAAAGGTTTAAGGTGCACAGAGTTTTTAAATGAAGTGGTGCCTGTGCTTGAGTCTCTGTCTCCGCAGCCGGTTCAAATTTTATTGGCAGGCTTTGAGTGGGATCAAGCTTCTAAAGATTTGCAGAATGCAATTCTTCGGTGGAAAGGAAATTCAAAGATCGAAATGAAGTGCTTGGGCTTTCTGAAAGACGTTTCGACCTTGTGGCCGCAAATTGATGTGCTGGTGGGAGCGGGTCGAACCCTGGTGGAAGGTTTGCTTCACCGAGTGCCTGGAGTGGCCTTGGGTGAATCCTCTTATGAAGGGCCGGTGAAGTTTGAAAACTTTGATCAAGTTCTTCGAAGCAACTTTGGAGACATTTCGAAAAGTTCTGTACCGTTTCAATGGGATCCCAAAATCGTGGCGAAAGATTTGATCGAACAGGGAGCCCTACATGAACTTTCTCCCCTTATGCATGAGAAAGTTTGCGAATGGTTTGATGAAGCTTCTGTGGCCTCAAAGATCGACCGACTTTACCAAAGAGCTTTGGGAAAGAAAGCACATTCACTTCCCATTCCGGCGCTGATGTACCATCGCGTGGTGGAGCCCGGCTTTCACAGCAAACACAAAACCTATGTTTTTGAAAAAGAACTTCGCAGACAGTTTGAGTGGTTAAAGAGAAAAGGATTTACCACTTTGACCTATAAAGATCTTTGGAATTTTGAATCTGGAAAACGGTCTTGGGAAGAGTTTCCCAAGCGCCCCATTTTTTTAAGTTTTGATGATGGCTACAAAAACAATCACCAATACCTTTTGCCTTTGCTTAAAGAATTCGGATTTAAAATCACTCTGTTTGTATTGGCCGGCGGACAGCTTAATGACAATTCTTGGGATTTAAAAAATGACCCCCAGGAACCTCGCCATGAGTTGATGAGCCTTGAAGAAATCAAAGACTTTGTTAAAGCCGGCAGTGAAATTGGTTCCCATGGCCTGAGCCATTCCAATTTTACCGAAATTCCAAAAGAAGAGGTTTTTAAAGAACTGGTTTCTTCTAAAGAGATTTTAGAAAAAGAATTGGGCCTAGAAATCCTTTCGTTCGCCTACCCCTTCGGAAAATTCACAGATGAAACGGAAGAGCTGACAAAGAAAGCCGGATACCGTTACGGGATCTCCACAGACTCTGGAGGCATTCATTGGGCCGATAACCCTTACGCCATATTTAGAGCCAATGTGTTTCCGGAAGATTTGGGATTAAAGTTCCAAAAGAAAACTTCCCCCGGTTATCGCCTTCGATTTTGGAAGACTCGCGGACGCTAATCGGAAACGCGCACACTTCATAAAATCTTAATCTTTTTTCCATCAAACCGAAAATTCCTCCTCCGAAGATTTCATCTGACAAAGGAGGATTGTCGTGAGTGCCCTGAAACACCCCAACTCTAAAGAAGGACTTTTAGCCGCCTCAAATTGGGAAACACTAACCGTATCACCCCGAGTGCTCTTGATTGATGATGAGCCCGCAGCAGTTTTGCCCCTCATAGCATTGCTTCGCCATTTGGATGTTCAGTCCATTTACACCCCTGATATGGAAGCCGCCTTGGATCAGCTGGAAAACCAAATCGACTTGATTATTATGGACTGGATCTATCCGGAATATGAAGGGAATTTGATTTTAGAGACTTTAGGCAACTTAGGTGATGCGGAACTTCCGCCGATAATTATATACAGTGGTTTGGAATCGCATCATTTTGAAATCCCCCATCACACCACCCATATGATTGAAGGAATTTGGAAAAAGCCCATGCGTTTGAATGAAATGGCTAAAGAACTGAACCGCAAACTTTATTTTGGGAGTAAAAATGAGTGAATTCAAACATGTTGATAAGTCCGCAATGCTTCACTTGTTAGAACATGCTGGAGATGCAGGAAAAGATTTGATCAAAAGTCTCTTGCAACTCTATGAATCCAACACTCCAGGGATCCTCTCGAAGATGAAGGAAGATATAGACTCTTCCTCAATGGGAGATCTCTGCCAACAGGCCCACAGTTTAAAATCCAGCAGCATGAGTTTGGGCGCTTTTAAAATGGCCGAAGTGAGCGCTTCCATAGAGAATGTCCTTATGAAAAAGCAAAATCGAGAGATTGAGTTTTTTCAAGAAAAGCTCAATGAATTGAATCAATTGTTTCCGATCACCATTGAAGAATTGGAACAAGTTGCAAAGAATATGGTTTAAGCGGCTTTTTGAATCTTCTTTAGATTCAATCGGTAACCAAAGCCATGAACGGGTTCAATGCAGCTTCCAAAAGGCTTTAACTTGGTTCGAAGCTTACTGATGTGAGTGTCTACGGTTCGATCGGTGACACTCACGTCTGAACCCCAAACTTTTTCAAGGATCTGAGCCCGTGAATAGACCCGATCGGGGTGACCTAGGAACATTTGAAAAATGAGCAGCTCTGTTTTGGTCAGAAGAATTTCGTCCTTCCCATCTTGGCGATCGATAAAGACCCGGTGGGTGGAGGTGCTCAATTCAAAGGGAGCTAAACGAATAGACTCAGACTCTTCCGTGTCTTCTGTACTGTGGGGCCGATGGATGTTCGCTTTGACCCGCGCCAAAAGCTCGCCCATATCAAAAGGTTTTACGACATAATCATTGGCTCCTAAGGCAAAGGCCAAGAGTTTGTCTTGGGACTCTTTTTTAGAGCTGATAAAGATCACGGGAAGGTGAGAGTGCTTGGCATCTTTTCGAATTTCTTTACAAACTTCAAAGCCATCGATGTCTGGAAGCATGATGTCTGTAATGACCAAATGAAAGCTTTCGTCGACTAAAACTTCGAGTGCTTTTTGACCCGTTTCCACACAGGTCAAATCAAATTCTGAACCTAGGCTGGCCTTTATGATCATTTGATGGTCTTTGCCATCTTCCACCAAAAGGACCCTTTTCTTTGCTTCCATAAAAGTTTTATCGGAATCTTTTTTAAACATACTGAGTAGATTTATGAGCACCGTCTCAAATTAAGAATTTTGTTTAACAAGATCTTAATGATTTCTCGAACAAGATCCAATGTGGCCTGGCGATAGGTCTTCCAAGGAAGGAGGAATCCCAAATGGCAAAGCACGTATTGGTTGTAGACGACAATCCCAGTGACCAGATGGTTGCAAAAGCCTTCCTGGAAAACGGAGAAATGATTGTGAAAGTCATTTCAAATGGAATCGACGCTCTGGACTACCTGGGCGAAGAAGATTCCCACCCCAATTTGCTTGTGATCGACTTGCAGATGCCACAAATGCCTGGGCTTCAACTTCTGAAACGTGTCCGCAAGCTTGATAAATATCAAAAGATCCCCATATTGATTATGAGCGCCCGGCAAGATGTAAAAGATGTCAAACTTGCCATCGAATTGGGTGCCAGTGACTACTGCGTAAAACCGCTGGATGGACCTGTCTTTTTAAAGAAGGTTAAAAAACTCACTCAAAACATCGACGAATCTTGGGCCGAATACACCTTGGACGAAGAGTTTGACGATGTGGCCTGTAAAATTCAGCAAAATGCAAAGTTGATGTCTATCAGCGAAACGGGAATGACTTTAAAAAGTCCCTTTCCTTTAGATCCTGAAGAATTGACGAATTTCGAGGCTCAAACCTTTAAAGAAATTGGATTCGACATTTTACCGTTGACTAAAGTGGTCAGCTCTCAAAGAAAAGAAAATTATTTTATTTTAAAATTGGCCTTCGTAGGTCTTCCCGAAAAATACGGAAAAATGATTCGACAGTATTGCCGACAAAAGTGGTCTCAAAAGAAACAACGAGAAGAATTAGAGCCACAGAAAAGCGAAGAGTTTTTAAAAGCGGAACAAGCGGCAAAAGCTGGAGAAACTGCGAACGCCGAACAAACGGATTCAAACGAAAACACTGGAGGACAAGATGAAAAGAGTATTGATCGTTGATGACAGTTCTCTTTTTCGAAAACTGCTTGCAAAGGCCATTGAAGAAGATGGAGTGACCATTGATATGGCCTCCGACGGACTTGAGGCCATTGAAAAATACAAAGGCAACACGCCGGACTTGGTTCTTTTAGATATCACCATGCCCAATTGTGATGGGAAGGAGTGTTTGACTCAGATCATGCACCTCAATCCCAAAGCCAATGTCATCATGATTTCTGGAATTGAAAGTGAAGAGACTGTAGCAGAGTGTCTTCGAATTGGAGCAAAAGGTTACATCCCTAAAGGAGACCTTGCGATCACAAAGGTTCAAAGCACCCAAAGTTTTTCTCAAATTGTAGATCAGATTCTAGGAGCCAAGGAGGCCGCATGAAATCCAATAAAATAGTGGAAAGCCTTCAGGAAAACTGTTCGCTGTTTGGAAATTCCGTCAGCGAACAGATCAAAAGATTTTTAGATGCAGAATTGCTGGAAGAAAAACAAGATCAACCCGTCGGACGTTTGGAAACGGAACACGATCTGTATTTCTCTCTGCTCTTTAGCGGAAGCGTTTACGGGGAATTTATCATTGCCATGAACCGCGAGACCGCAATGCAACTGGTGGAGCCTGGATCCACTCCAGATCAATTTGAAAATTTAAAACGAGATATTTTTGATGCCTTCAAAGAAATTCTCAACATCTCGGCAGGAAAGACGTTGAAAAGTCTGGATAAGGATTTTCAGCAGCTGACCATCACAGCTCCAAAAGTGACTGAGGGTCGCCTGCATTTGCCAGACTTTCCTTTGTATTGCCGCCGCTATTCACACAACAATCAAAAGATTTGCTTTTACCTGTACGTTGATCAAATGGCTTTGAACATTGCACAAAGTTTTGAACGGCAGAGAAAAGAAATTCAGATCAGCAAAAAGGCCTTGATGGAACAAGACATCCGGTCAGAACAGCTGAAGCGATTGAATCAGGCGAAGACAGAGTTTTTAGCAAATATGAGTCATGAGCTTCGCACTCCCCTGAACGGAATGATCGGAACGCTCGAGATGATCAAGCAGACGGAACTGACCGAGATTCAAAAGAGCCAAATTGATTTGGTGGAACAGTCTGGAGACTTTCTTCTTGGAATCATCAATGACATCTTAGAGTTTTCTCGCATTGAGGCCGGCAAACTTCAGGTGGAAAGCCGAGACTTCAATCTATGGGAATCCATCGAAAAAACCGCAAAGGTTATTTCCAGTCAGGTTTACCGTAAGAACTTGGATTTTATTGTGGAGATTGATCCGGATGTGCCTAAAAATGTGGTTGGTGATGAAACTCGATTGAAACAGATTCTGATCAACCTGATTGGAAACTCGATCAAATTCACCCCTACGGGTCACATCTTACTGAAGGTAAAATCTCAGAGGAATGGAATGGTCTCGATTTCGGTGGAAGACACCGGCGTGGGAATTCCTCCGACCCGATTGAAAACCATTTTTGAATCTTTCTCTCAAGCGGATGTTTCCGACAATCGAAAGTATGGAGGATCTGGCTTAGGACTCACCATTTGTAAGGCCCTGGTAGAGGCCATGGATGGAAAGATCACCGTGAGCAGCGTCGAAGCCAAAGGGACCACGTTTACCTTTACCATACCTACGAAAGCGAAACTTTCCGTGGTTGAAAATGTAGACGTGAAAGAAGTGCCACCTGTGATGGGCTGGTCTTCGAATCCAGTGCTTTTGGACAACATGAAGTTCAACTTTAAAAAACTTCACGCCAAGAAAATGAAGTTCGAAAGCGACTCCACCCTAAAAAATCTGCCCAAGGGAGATAAAAACTGGTGCTTTGTAGATTGGAGAAATTGGACCAACCTAACGGATGAAGATCGCAATGAATGGACCACTTATTTTCAAAATCCAGAACACCAATTGTTTTTGTTGGTGACTCCAACAGAAGTTTTGGAAATGGAAAAGTACAAAGATCAAATCAAAGGACTGTATGGGCAGGCCATCGTGTTGCCCCTGGTGACCACTGATTTGATCAAGGCTTTTGACAACAAAGAACCTTACAGTTTTGAAAGTAAGCCCAAAGCCAATTTGTCGATCTCTATCGAAAAGCAAGAAGGCGCCCCCATCTTATTGGTTGAGGACAATCCGGTGAACCAGCAGGTTGGAAGGGCACTTTTGGAATCCTTGGGGTTTGCCGTGGAAATTGCCGGCAACGGTGAAGAGGCCATCGCAAAATACTCGCCTGGGAAGTTTTCGATCATCTTGATGGACTGTCAGATGCCGGTATTGAACGGGTTTGATGCCTCGGTAAAGATCCGCGAGATGGAGCAAGAGGCTGGATTGAGGACCCCGATCATCGCGCTGACCGCCAGTGCCTTTCGGGAGACCAAGGAGCGCTGTTTTGAAAGTGGAATGGATAACTTTGTAACCAAACCAATCAAAAGGGAGGAATTGAGCAAAATCATCAAATCAACGAGTCGGAAATAGCCGCCCTTTCTGAGGCTTGGCCCTCCGACTTCGCCCCAAAAAGCGTACTTCTAAGCCCCCTTCCGATGCCCCTCACCTGGAGGGGGCTTTTTTTTCGTGGAAAAAGGCTGGCCTCCCCGCCGATTTTGTTATATCCAGAGGCTTCGTGTTTTCACGGGGAGTGGCGCAGTCTGGTAGCGCATCTGGTTTGGGACCAGAGGTTGTGCCTGCGGCAAAAGCTTCCAGTGGAAGGTTTTGAAGCTGAGCATGTGCGACCCCGAACTGCCAAAGGCAGAGAGTGGTGAGCACCTGAGCCGAAGGCTCAACGACCCTCAAAGACATGTTTGAAAATCTATTTCAGTTCGGGGAGTGGCGCAGTCTGGTAGCGCATCTGGTTTGGGACCAGAGGGTCGCAGGTTCGAATCCTGTCTCCCCGACCAATTTTTCTTTAATAAAATCAAATGCTTGCAAAGATTGGAACTACGGAACTGCTATGAACTATGCATGGAAAGGGTTTCTAAATAAGTCTGTGAGATAGTGTATGAGACTAAAAATTAACGAATCCTATTATATTTCTGATATTTCCGAAGGCGACCAAGCTGCATATGTGAAGCACTTTAAAAAGAAAGAAATCTACGACAATACCCTTGCCATCCCATTCCCCTACACTCAAGAAGATGCCGATTGGTGGGTTAATCACAATATTGAATTAGTAAAAAAACAAAATGGCCGCTCTACGAACTGGGCCATTCGGAAATCGAGCGATAACTACCTAGTTGGCGGAATTGGCTTTCTTGGTCATCAAATTGGCAAATCCCACAAAGCGGAACTAGGATACTGGCTCGCAATGCCATTTTGGGGAAAAAATATTATGACCAAAGCCGTGAAAGTGGCTTGTGAATATGGAATGAAAGAACTTGGTCTAATCCGCATCACAGCAAATGTTTTTGACCACAACAATAGGTCCGCCCGAGTTTTGGAAAAGGCTGGCTTCCAATGCGAAGGTCTTCTAAGGAAAAACTACGAGAAAGACGGGAAAATATTCGACGGCAAGCTATACAGCTTAATTAAAGAATAAAAAATATAGAGCGATGAAATTTTGAAAAGCATGACATCTGACAATAAGATTACCCAACACTTTCGATTTCATATTGTCGGCTCCTGTGGTTCGGGAAAATCCTCGCTTGCCGAAGCAATTGCGAAAAAACTTGATATTCCACACATACAACTAGATGCATTTCATCACACCGACAATTGGGGCGTGAATTCTGATGAAAAATTCTTTGAGCTACTGTTAAAAAATGACCTAGATGGATCTTGGGTTGCCGACGGAAACTATTCCAAATCTTGGGATACTTTATGGAAAGATCGAGAAGTTACTGTAATCTGGATCGACCTCCCATTCTCGACTACATTTTCTCAATTACTCCAAAGAACATTCCGAAGAATCTCCAACAATGAAAAATTATGGGGCACGAGTTTAACGGAATCAATCAGTAAAACTTTTTGTTCAAAAGATTCCATCATCCTCTGGCTAATCACAACGTACCATAAAAATAAGAAAAAATTTTCTGATCTCATTAATTCTTCAAAATACGAATGTGTTAATTTTGTTCATTTGAGAAGTCGCTCTGAAATATCTCACTTTTTGCAGAATCTTGGCTTGTAACCTTGGCTTCTACTTGATAGGCACCATTGACCAAGTTGCATCAGAATTTGAAGAATTGTTAGGGTGAAAAAAAATTGAAACCAACCATAAAAACTCATTTGAATTCGGAAAAAAGATCACGTTGGTACAAGATCCTTTCCGTCTTACTTCCTAAGGCAGAATCAATCTTATAATTCATTTCCTTGTACGTGGAAATCCGCTTTTTAAACATAGATATCGTGATTCCCGTATTAGGATCTAAATAATCGTAGATGATAGCACTCTCTTTTCCTTCAAAAGAACGATGAATTCTACCTGAATACTGTTTCATGCGCCCCTTGAAAGAGATTGGCATACCAAGAATAAGAGTGTCCAAAATAGGGATGTCTATCCCCTCTCCAATAAACGAACCTGTTGACAAAATATAAAATGGGCTTCGATCACTTACGCATTTTTCAATTTCGGAAAAAATCGATTTGCGCTCAGTCTTATTCAGCTCACCCATCAAAACAAAACCTTTGTATTTACCGCCTTCGCACCCCTTGATAGCTTGGGATAAATTGACCAGATGTTCCTTTCGGTCAGTCACAAGCAAAGGAAAGCGTCCGTCTTTTAGACTTGTGACCAAATCACCCACGATAATACTATTTCTACTTTCATCATTGACCAACTGTTCCCATATTTCATGAATAGATAGTTGGTCCAAGCCAGAGCCTTGTGTGTTGAAATTTGTTTCTCTCACGAAGGCTCTTTTCAAAAGATCCTTTGAGCCAAATTCGTCCATTTCAAATCTTATTGGACCACTTTGCATATGCAGAATTGCTTCCAGTCCATCTTTTCTAATCGGAGTTGCTGTCAACCCCAGAAAGTATTTTGAAGAAATTTTCTTCAATACGCTTTCAAATGAAAAAGCCGGTATATGGTGACATTCGTCGATAATAATTTGCCCATACTGAGACAGTAGATCATCCGAATCTTCAAGGTTGTTTAAAGTCTGAAGCATTGCCACATCAATTTTTCCCTTTGGCTTCTTTCGGCTACCTCCATAACTTCCAATTTCCTTGGGATCTATATCTAAAAACTCTGAAATTCTCGAAATCCACTGATCCATAAGGGGCTTCCTGTGTACAAGGACCAAAGTCGGGACCTTTCTTTTAGCAATAATATTGCAACCCATAACAGTCTTTCCAACACCAGGGGGAGCGACCAGAACTCCGAAATCGTGCCTACAAACCTCTGTCACTGCCTTCTTCTGATCTGTTCTCAATTCTCCGTTAAACTTAACCTTTAAGCGTTTGGATTTTGGTCTCTGGTCAATGACATTGACTTCAATTCCAGTCTCATCAAATATCTCTATGCACCTATCAAGTGTGCCGCGGGGAAGAAGTAAATGACCGTCTCTCAGCTCGCAACAAGAGATGTATCGAGGTGTGTTCCAAGTTGAAAATCTCATTCTCTGCATTTTAAAAAATTCTGGATTTGCAAAAGTAGCTATTCTTCGCAAAGCCGAAATCAGTTTCTTTGGAATTTTCTTAAGATCAATGGAAATTTGGTTTTTCAAGATAATATCAATTTGCCCCTCAAACTCTTCGTTTAAAGCTCTCCCCAAAATAATTTCAATCGCAGCTTCAGCATTTGCTACTTCAGGCTCATCATATTCAAGCTTTAGATTTTCAAATTTTGGCAAATGCTGGGCGAGTATTGAATCCACTTCAAAGTATGAAAGCCTTCGTATATTTGAAAGAAAATGCCATTGATCCTCGATAGGCACAAAATTGTCGTCAACGAACAAACTGTTGCTATAATCCCTGGCATTTCTCTGAAGAGGCAAAGCAATCAGATTTCCAAAACCACCTGAAGGCATATAATCTTGACTTGGAAACAAACGATCAAAGCTCTCAAGAGACAAAGAGGGGTATTCGATCAATGCCGTACTTATAATTAGTGTCCCCAACTGCCTCGCCTTAAAAGCAGCAATTTCCTCATCAAAAAAGATCCAAGCGTGACCTCCATTGCCAGACCGCGATCTCTCGATTCCGACATCCACTCCAAGTGAATTTGCTGACTTTTTAAAAGCTAAAATATCTTCCTGCCACGTGTCCTTATCAAAATCAGCTGCAAGAAACACGCACTGGCTATTACCTCTCAAAGTATAGGTGCCAATAACTTCTTTGCCCTGGAGGTGCTCGAGAGCAGTATCTCTAGAAAACGGTTTAAAAGCTTGAAAGCTGCAATCACCACATTTGATCTTTGGTTTTTTACAAATTCCACTGGCCCATTCATTTTGACAGACTGGAGAATAGCCCTTTTTGCCCGTTCGACTATTTTCCCAAAGTTTAGGATACACATCACGACGACAACGAAAAAAATTTAAAAATAAATCAACTCTTTCTTCAGGAGTGGAAAACGGTAAGTTTGAACGAGAACCATAAGATGGAACTTTATCGGGCTGACCTAAAGAACGAAGTTCCTTGATGAGGGTCTTGCGCTTCTCAGAGAGGGCCTTGAGTTCTGATTCAATCTGAGAAACTCGATCTTGATGATCCATCGTAAATTAAGCAGCTGTTGATTTTTTAAATGAAATGTCGGCGCGGATGTCAAGGTGGCTTAAGATTTCTATCAACTTATCGACAGTCATGTGTCCCAGTTGTCCGTTGAAAATCTTAGAAATACGATCATGAGTCAGGCCTGGAACGAGACTGGCTAATTTTCTTTGAGAAATACCTCTCCCCTCACATTCAGACTTAATCTTTTCAATGAGCTTAGCTTTGACTTGAACAAGTTGATAATCCGTTCTTTTTATTTTAGCCATTTTATAACTCCAATATTCATCGCAGCGATCTTTTCTTCTAGATCGCTTTCGACTTCAAAAAAGCTAAGCCGATTTAAGATAATCAGCACTTAAATCTGCACCGCAGTCCCAACTCACCCCACCGACTGGATTAATTTTGACCTTCATAAACTCTTCCACCACTTGAAGTTTAATAAAGACGGGAGGGGGTGACTTAATGAGATGAGCCAAGCTCACTTTTTTCTTTTCTCCATCACTGAACTCCACCATCAAAGTTTCATGATCTATCGCTTCGACTGCAATAACTTCCAAATATTCTTTTGCTTCTTTCATAATTACTCCAAAGGTAAAAGTGGAAACACCTGCTTACCGGCTTTTGCAAGACCCCAAACCTCATTTAAATCACTTCTTCGCAGCTCAATCCACTCCCGAACTAATTTATCCGCCTTATTTGGCATTCGTCCGGCGATCAACTCCCCTGTCGCAATTTCATACTGCCCTTTGTAGCCTTGATAGGCACAATGGATGTGGGGAGGGTTGTGGTCAAGAAACTGAATGTAGATCGTAATCCCATAGAAGTAGCATATCTGAGGCATTCGCACTCCTTACATATTGATAGTAAAAATACTACCAATGCGCCTTTCCAGTCAATCTTTGCAGACAGAAAGAAATCTCTTCAGAGACTGATAAAAGTCATCCGAATGTTCCAACCAAGGAATATGGCCACAATTTTTGAAGACGGTGAGTTCCGAGATGGGAATCTCAGAGTTCAACTTTTCAAACTGCGCTAAAGGCACAGAGTCCTTTTCTCCAATGGCGATCCAACACTTCGATGTGATGTCTTTCAACTTGGTCCAGTCAAGCCAGCCACTGGCATGGCTCCAAACCCACTTATTCACATCCCTATCAGGGGGAGGATCTTGAAAATAGTCCTTCAGAAAAGACTCTCTCAGCTCGGGGTCACACACCCACGCCTTCACAAGATAATTCATCATCTCTTTATCCAGATTTCGAACGAGGTCTATATCTCCTCTTTCACGAGCTTCATTTCGCTCACTTCTCAACCTTCTCCAAATTTCTTTCTCAGGTTCATCGAGAACCGAAATCAAGTGTTCGCTGGTCTTCATCTCCATCTCAGGTGTCAATGGACCCATATTCAAAAGAGCTATGCAATCAAACTGATCTGGAAACGCAATGGCCGCATAGAGTGCATAAACTGCCCCCCAAGAATGACCAACGAGAGCAGGCTTTTCAAAATTGAAATGACCGGCAACCCTGTTCAAATCGTCAAAAAGAAGATCGAGAGAAAAAGAAGAAGACGACCTTTCAGCAACCTCAGACTTTCCAGTCCCTCTTTGGTCAAAGAAAACGCATCGAAAATCTTTAAATAATGGCTCAGCCATTCGCCTCATATAGTGGTGGGTATCCCCAGGTCCACCATGAAGGAAAATCACAGGATCTCCCTCACCCTCCTCAATAGCGTATATCTTTGCTCCACTGGCTTGAATGATGTGTTCCTTCACCTTAGGCTCTCTCTCCAAGAAGGTTCTTATAATTCGCTTCCCAATAAATGGGCATCTTAAGAAGCTGATTTTTCAGCGCCATATGCCCAGTTGAAAGATTGTCACAACGCAATATCTCGTGCCTCAAGATCATTTTCTCTAAGGGACGTGGACTTTTATGGCTCCTCCTCATAAAGAAGTCATAAAGAGGATGCCGATGAAACACCTTTACCGGTCAACCAAAAACCTGATTATTCGTCCCCTAGGGCTTAAAGATTATGAATCCTGGCGAGAGTCTCTTTCAATAAACCTAGAGCGTCAGAATCCCTGGGACCGGAAGAAGAGAGAATCCAGCGAACTCTCGAAAAATTCATTCAAATCAGTCCTCTCCCTCCAAAAGTCACAAAGGGATCGAGATGAATACTACGATTTAACTGTTTTTGAGAAAAAATCTGGCCTCGTGGTGGGAGGAGTTTCAGCGATGAATGTTGTTCGCAGTGTCTCCCAAACTGCATTTTTAGGTTATTCAATTCATAACATTCACTGGGGAAAAGGCTATGGCAAGGAATCGGTAAAAGCGATGATTGAGATTGCATTCAGAGACCTAAAGCTCCACCGCTTAGAAGCTGGCGTAGAGCCGAGTAACCGAAGATCAATTATGCTCGCAAGATCAGTGGGGCTTCGAAAAGAGGGTTTAAAGAAGAGGGCCGTTTTGCTTCGAGGCGAGTGGAGAGACCTCACTATTTATAGCATCACGTGTGAGGACTTAAAAATTCCGTGGAAAGGTGAAGTTACACTCAGGAAATCTAGGTGACTACTCCAAAGGCTATACAACCTCTCAGTAAAACTTGGGGAGGTTAGCTATCCTTCACTCTGAGAAGATGAAGAGCCAAATAAGGAGCTGGACCCGGATCTTTTTCAAAATTTACCTTTTCAGCAAATGTCCAAACAAGCCCAAATCTCAAATATGGAATCAAAGAACCCTCTTCAAATAACAATTCATTAAGCGCCGTTTCCTTATTTTCATCGGACCAGTCCACTTCGCTTAATATTTTTTCGACTCTCCCGCCAGGATCTGGAAAATTCACCCCAAGCTTTGAGCAAAACATCATCTCGACAACCGCACTATTGAATTTCTGTCCTGCGATTACACTAACAAAGCGAATATCAAAATCACTGAATTCCATTTGATGCTTATCCATATCCTCAAGGCTATAGATCTTAAATGCCCATGAATTTCGCTCTAAGATAGAAATAACAAGAGATTCCGCAGAATTTACAATCTCTTTTTCCCAGGTTGAAGAAACCAAAATCTTCAAAGGCCTTTTAGGCTTGAATTTAGAGAGGTCAACCTCAGAATGATGGCCAACATCCTCAATATTCAACCCATAAAAACTCGTCGTTCGAAAATCCTCGTCAGATTTTCTGACCTTTAAAAGATCATTTCTCAAATCATTGACAAATATTTTGTAAGAATGAGCATCCAAAAATTTTTCTATTGAAGTTCGATTCAAGACGACCACAGAAAGTCCATCTGGTGGCATGGCGATCTTTTTTAAATCCGATGGGTAAGCCATAGCATCCATACTTTTTGATATTGCCATAAATTGCTTTTCACGAAAGTCACAATCAGAAACTTCTCCCTGACTGAACATCACAAAATTCAACTGGTTCTTCTCTTTTTGGTAACAGTCTCTCAACTCCAAAATAATCAAACTTGGATTCGCCGAATGCAACTTGTAAGGACCGCTTGATACAAAACTCTGTTCATCCGACATTCGATTTGACCCCCAATAACCAAAATATGGCATTCTGAGGAAATTCAAAAATTGATCTGGCTGACTTTCAAAGTTGAACAAAATACTTTCATCATCCCAACTCAACCCTGAGACATGATCTTCCTTAAAACTCTTATAATCTTGCCACCCAACGAGGGACTCTCCCCAAAATGACTCATTCCGGTTTCTGAGAAATTTAAAAGTTTCGAGAAGATCTTCCGCAAATCTTTGAGATGAAATCAATACCCCGGCTTGATCCCTATAATTGGGCTTAATTATAAATTTCCATAAAAGACCATTATTCTCGATCGTCCAACCTTGAGAAAGAAATGGAACCAAGTTCCCTGAATTGTCATACTTCACAAGAGTTGCAATGAGGTTGTTTAAAATCATTTGATTTGAAATGTAATCTGATTTTTCAAATTTAAGACTCAAGGGCACACTTGCATTGTTCACAACCCGAATTTCAAACATTTCAAACCCTTTCAAGTCATAAATTCAGCGGCCAAGACCGCGGATGCATTCTTGTTTGTTTATGGAGTTTAGGCAGGGGCGGTGGTGGGAGCGGAGGCCGCGCCAGGGGCGGATTTCTTCTGCCACAAATTCGGACTCAGATGCGCTTCCAATCAGCTTAATAATGGTGCCCTTACTTACTTTCACAAGGGGTCGCACGCGCGCAGAGGACACATCCACTTGCCATCTCTTTCCCGAAAAATCCACCAACGAAAGAGACTCTAAAGAGTTGACCTCTTCAATCGTCCCCGCCAACAATCCCGCCTCGGGGTCCGACCACACCTTCAACTTGATGCTCTCCCAGGGCTCATACCTTGGGATGTACATTCCCATCTCGTGATCCAGCCACTGCGAAAACTCCGATCGATAACTCATCCCACCAATCAAAACCACCAAGAGACTTGAAACAACCACAAGCCAATATGTTTCTAAGCGATATCCACGAGGAGTCTCGCGGTATCTTTTCAAGGCAAAGAAAAACCCCAAACCAAACAAGACCAACCAAAAAAATAAACCCAGTAAAAGCGCCAGTTTCTCTGAAGATTTCACCAACAAAGGAATCATGGAAAAATCAAAATCCAAAACCATGTAAAGCAACAACCCCAAACTGTGACCGGCAATAAAAATCAGAAGTCCCACCGCAAACCAGTTCAAAATCTTGGTCAACGCAAAATATCTTTTCGAAATGGGCTGAATCTTTTGAGCATTTATGGACTGAAGAACCTTATCGGCAAATGAACTTTGATTCATCTTTCACTCCTTCGACCTTTAAGCTCTTTCAAAAGCCACTTTCGACTGCGATTGATCAAAGACCCCACCGACCCCACCGGAATTTTCAAAATATCAGAGATCTCTTCGTAATCTTTTTCTTCCCAAAATCTCAACACCATCACCGCTCGAGACTCCTCTGGCAAATCATTGATTTTATCCACCAGCCACTTTAACTCTTCTTGGGTGTGCACCTGGGTTTCGGCATTCGCGGAAGATAGGGCCTCCATAAAACTTTCTAAGTCCGCTTCTCCACCCATCAGCGCGTCTTTTGCCCGATTTAAAGTGGTTCTCTTTCTCATGCAGTCCACCGCTTTGTTGTGAACAATTCTGTAAATCCAATTTTGAAGCTTCAAATTCTGATCGAAAGAATTGAGGTTCCTATAGATTGCAATAAATGATTCTTGAAGAACGTCCTCCACCTCCGAGCGAGAAAATCCTGTCTGCCGGAAAATGTATTTTCTCAGTCGAACTTCATATAGCTCCACAATGCATCGAAAAATCTCTGAGTTTTTCAGAGATTCTTCGACAAGTTCTTGATCTGAAAGACTTTGACAATCAATCACCGGCAACCTTCGACGAAGTTAGTTCCCCAATTGTCGATTGAATGCATCCAAATGTCTATAACTGCCATTCAGCAGATTGGTGTATACGGCCTTGGCATCCGGTTGAGCCGTTCCCATGCGAGCCTTTAGATCCGCAATGTCCAGCTCTTCAATCTCTTTTCCCACTTGAAACGCCGATGTGAGTGAGGCCTTTCCCCGTGAAACCAAAGTCTGATAAAGACTTTGAATTTCCGGAAGAGAATAGACTCCCCGTTGATTGGGATCCACTTTAACCGCGACACCGTACTTCGCTAGCAGACTGTACACACCATCCATATGCCTTTGCTCAGACGAGGAAATGTTTCCAAACACGCGGTGACCCCACTGATCATAAAGTTCCAAGTAAACATCTCGAGCGAGTTTTTCTTCTTCCCACATGTAAAGCACGTTTGCTTTGTCCTGATCTGAAATGTCGTAGACGGGATAGTCATTCACGGCAACTTGACCCTCCATCCCCATGGCTCCGTTTCCTTTTCCTTGGGCACTCTGTTGCCCGGCACACCCCGCAACAATTACTAAACTGACGAATATTAAGTTCTTCATGGTTCACCTCTCTGAAGCTCGCTGTGGCTTCTAAAAGGTCATACGTAAGCAGCCTGCAATTTCTTGCAATTTTATTTGCGCCAAATACCATGCGGACAGAGTAAATTATATAAGCTATTGAAATGTCTTTGAATTTTGCCTACCAGGGCAAGGGCTCCGAATAGGGCTCTAAGAAAAAGCCTTTCGGCTGGAGAGTTCCAGACCAGGTTTCTGTCGACCAGTTAAAAAATCTATTTGCCGCGTCTTCGATGGACATGTCGGCATCGGCGCCTTTTTCCCGAGAGATCAGTCTTCCTGGATGAACCAAATAAATTCGAATCCCTTTTTGCTTTTGTTGTATAAAGATTTGAAGGAGTTCTCGATGACGAAATCTGATTTGAAACTTTACAGGCACTATAAAAACAAACCTTATAAATGTTTGGGCCTGGTTCGCCACAGTGAGACTTTAGAAGAGTTGGTTCTTTACGAATCTCTTTATGAAAATGAATTGGGCCCATTGTGGGTGCGGCCCAAAGAAATGTTTTTCGAAAGCATTGAAGTAAACGGCCGCAGCCAGCCTCGATTTCAAAAAGTGGAATTCAAAGTAGATTCCCTTGTAGGCTTAAATGACGAGATCAAACCAAAACTCTTAGGTCTATTGAACTTGGTGTTTGAAGATTTTAAGCCGGATTCCTTGGACCAAAAACTCAATGACAAAGAGGGCGTGATTTTAACTTACGCTTTTGAAAGTGATCACCTGGCCGGTTTTAAACTGGGCTACCGATTAAACCCGACCACCTTCTACAGCTGGTTGGGTGCAGTTCATCCCGACCATCGAGGAATTGGACTTGGCAAAAAGTTGATGCTTGAACAGCATCGTTATTGCCACTCACAGGGCTACAAAATCATCGAGACAAAAACCATGAACAAATGGAAATCGATGCTTCTCCTCAATATTCAATGCGGATTTGAAATTTACGCCACGGAAACCAACGACCGTGGCGAGTTGAAAATTCTAATGCGAAAGAGCCTTTAGAGGTCTATGTCCTCCAAAATCCAGCTTTGCCCCAGGTATCGGGCAACTTCATTTTCCGGGACTCAATCCCATTGAGAATCCCGTTCAAAAAACCAAAAGTTTCGAAGTCCGCTCGAACGCCTCGAGCAAAACTCAAGGAATCCATAGATCCCAGTGAATTCAGCGTCTTATGCTAAATCTGATCTCAATGGACGGGCCTCACCCAAAGCCACTCTCCCCTAACAAAATTACATGACCTCTTTAGAAAGATGCTCTGATGGACTATGAATGGGGAATCCGTATGGAGGGGACCCCTATATGTTAGCAATACGCCTGATCACTTTCTTCATTACAATTTCCGCTCCCATTCATTTTGTTTGGGCTTCTAAAGAAATCGTAGAGTTGACCGTGGGAAAAGGCCTCACCTACCCCGTCTACGCAGACAGCATTGAAATTTCTCAAGAAACAAAACAGGTCAGCGCCTTCATTTTGGCCAAAGACACATCCGTTGAATTGGCCCGTGGAAACAAATTTGATTTTTACAAAGGTGACAAACTGGCTCTGCACCCCAATGGCTTTGTTGCGTCTTCGGTGATCAACCATCCTCTGGGAAAAACCAACACCTGGAAACTTCCCAGTGGCCAAGAAGTCATTTTGAACTGCGGTAAAATTCCTCCCAGTTCTTTCAACCCAGTTGGAGCGGTTCGCGTGGTTCGCTTTTATGAATCTGGTGAGTACGAACGGGGCTGTGATCTTCAAACGACCACCACCCTTCCCTTGCCCATGGGAGAAGTGACATTGTCCTATGCTTCTAAGTTGGAGCTATTTGAATCTGGTTCCCTTAAATACGGAAGCTATGTTCGCAAAGGATCTCTGACTCTTTTTGATTCAAAATTTGAGCTTCAACCTCGATCCGAAATTTATTTCTTTTCAGACACGCAGATTTCTTTTTGTACACCTAAGTCTGGAGAGCACTTCAAAGCTTGGACCACGCAATTTGGAACTCTTGAATTTGTTCAACCCGAAAAGACGGTATCGATTTCTTTGTTTGAAAATGGAGAAATCAAAAGAGCCATTGTCAAAAATGCCCTTGAAATGGGTGGCCTTGAGATTCCACCCTTCAGTCAAATCGTCTTAAGCCGGATTGAAGATAAAGAGGGAAAAGAGCCTACCGAAGGCCCCACTTATTTGGCCGGAGCGGTTTTAAGTGAACCCAGAATTTTTTCTTCTATGGATGGATATAAGATTGAAACCCTGGTTCCCGGCTTCAACCGGGCCGAACAGGTCATCGGAGTGGTGGCAAATAAAGCTTTTACTTTTACAAATCCGGATTCGAACGAAGAGTTTGTGGTCAAAAAAGAGGCCCGAGTTCATTTTCAAAATGGATTGATTGTGGGCATCGAAAACCCCACCAAAAATCCAAACTCTCCTTAAAAGCTCATCAGACTTCCAATTCCAAATCCAAGGAGCAACCACGAGAGGCTGAGTCCGGCGAAGGAAATCAGCAGGATCTCGCCCCAGGTTCGTCCATTGGTATTTTTTTTATTTTGAGATCGATTTCGAAAATGAGAGCAAAAGGCAACCACGGACATCATTCCAAAGAGGATGTTCAAATAAAAGGTAGAGTCGATTTTAAAATATTCGCGATCCGAAATATTTCCTGCGACCGAATTGTCTGGCAATAAATCAAATGCCGAAAATCCGTAGTGCAAAATCAAGGATGCTGCCACCAAGATGGATAAAAAGACCGCAAAAATATAGAGAGCCATTTTCCAACCATAATACTGGGCCTGAATTCGAAGCACGGGAAAGACGATCAAGTCGCTGAAAATGAAAGCCATGATTCCAGCAAAGCTCACTCCATTTGCAAATAGCACCGCTGCCAGAGGGATGTTTCCCATGGATCCGATAAAAGTAAAGAAAGCGGCCAGAGGACCCGCCAATGTTTGAAGAAGAACTTCGAGAAAAGACGGACTTCCTCCCGCCGAACTCAAAAATAAAAATTCAAAAAACGACCGAGGAACAAAAACCGAAATAATCCCAGCCAATGTAAATCCGATGGTGACATCCTTCCACACCATGTCCCATTCCATAAAATATTGGTGGGCAACTTGCTTCCACCCCTCCCAGCTTTTGAATTTCTGCCACCAGGTTTTAGAATCTCCATTGCCGTCACCAACTTCTAGGTTTTGCGCATGCTTACGAGCCTTTTCTTCGAATTTTTGAGACAGGGTCAGCTTCACAACCACAGTCATCAGTAAAATCAATAAGATTCCTCCCAAATACTCTCCAACAACAAATTGCCAGGAGAGAAACACCGAAATCAAAATACCAAGTTCGATCACCAAGTTTGTCGAAGCCAAAAGAAAGGCCAGCGATGGAATCAACCCTGCCCCTTTCGCAAAAAGAGCTCTGGTTGTGGAAAGGGCTGCAAAGGAACAAGAGCTGGAGAGAAATCCAAAAAAGGTTCCAAGTCCAATGCTTTGAGCGCCCTCTTCACCCATGGTGTCTTTCATTTTCTTTTCGGTAACAAAGACTTGGATCATGCTGCTTATGACGTAACCAAACCCGAATGCCCAAAAGGCCATCCAAAAAAGACCCAAAGATGTCATGGCCGACTGATGCCAAAGATTTAAAAATTGAGATTGTGTCATCGATCCCTCACCTTAACAGGAGAAGGACAATGAACTTCTGAGAGGAATGTTTCAAAAATGTTTTATTTTTTTAAAGTTTAGATGCACGCAAAAAGTCGCCTTTTATAAAAATCAAAAATCTTCAAAAAGCTTTCTGTTCAGGATTTCAACCGCTTCTTGAAAACGTTCTGAAATTCCTTTGGGTGCCCTTTCAAGATCTCCGGCTTCGGCTATTTCGATGGGAAGACTTTCTTTATAGGGAGCAATCCATTTCACTTCATTGATTCCAATTTCCACCTCAAGTGGAATTCGAGCCCATGAACTTTTGTGATTCAAACGCTCCAGCCCAAAATCCGGTTTGAAGTGAGAGAAAGCAAAAAACTCTCCATCAATACCCGTCTCTGACAGAAGCAAATCCAAAGTCTTAAATGTTTTTCCATCCGCAACAAAATCAATAAATACTTTGATTCGACCTGTCGAAGATATCCCATAAGAAGACATCATTTTTTCAAACCGATCTTTCAATTGCTCCCTGGGGATGTCCCGCTGACCTTTTAAAGATATGGGCAACGTCCAACTTTGAATGCGCGGAAAGAGCATCTTTTGAACTTCCAAGTAGGCGGCCAGAAGTGCCGGAGAACGACCGACAAAAATGTACTCACTTTTTTCAATGGGATGTTTTTTCACGATCTCTTGAAAGAGGCCTTCGGCCCAATCCATATTTAGCTCTACTAGAGTCTCCACGAGCTTTTTTTCAGAGTGGATCAGTTCACTCTCACAGCTGGCAAAGGATGAACTCGCCCAAACGAGAATCGCGAAAACCACGAATACGCTGACAGACTTTTTGACAGTACCGACAAAATTGAGCTCGTTCCTAAATTGACCAGAGGTGGTAGTGCAATTTGTAAGCTTGAGGCGCAAAAGTTTCATAATGGAGAAGTAAATAAGCACATTCCGAGCCAAATCAGAAGGTGCGAGAGACGGTGACCTTCCAGGAATCTCTGTCTTCAAATATCGGTAAGACTTGCCATCCTAGATCCTCACTGGAATTGTGATGTTCGTAAAATCCCACACCCATGGTGTAACCCAAAGTGGCTCCGAAGATGACATCCGCTAAATAATGGGCGCGCTGTTGAACGCGCGAATAGCCCGTGATTCCGGCAAGTGCCAATGCCGGAACTCCAACCCAAGGTCCACAGGTCGCCATCAAATTTCCAGCAGTGGCAAATGCCGTCGAGGTGTGACCTGACGGAAAAGACGCATTAAATCGGTTCGTCTCTGTACTTCCCGGGTGATACTCCGGGGGTCGGTTGCGATTGACGGAGGCTTTCAGAGCCGTGGTGTAAATGAACGTCGCAACCAAGGCTTCGGCATGGGAAGTTCCCGCACCAAGGGCTTTAGCATTTTCCTTTGACCACCCATAGCCCATGGTCGCCAATGCGATGACCGCACCAGGAATGCCCGTCCCCATGTTTCCACCCACCCATTCAGGAAACTTTTCGCGAGGTTTTCCCTCATAATGTTTGTAGATGTCTTGATCGTAAATAAGAGCAACTGCAGTCAACGTGGCGCCTGAAGCCCAGATCCACTGGTTCCCATTGGTAAAAGCCGCTTTGCTTCCCATCAAAAAGTGCTTTCCGGGATTGTAAGCCATGGAGGAGCTTTCGCAAAAAATATTAAAAAGTGCGGCGACGAGTATCGGGAGTAGAATTTTCTTAGGCATAGGAAAATTCTAAGAAATCCCAGATTTTTGGTCATCCCTTTTGAAAAAACTTAGACCTGGCCTCTAGATCTTCCTCGCAATTTGAAAATCCCTAAGAATCGTGAGATGTAAGGGGCCCGGAGTGCTTCATGGAAAATTTTTGGATGAAAAAATCCCCGCTGAAATACCAAAAGGTCTTTGCCCTTTCGGCGCTGTTTTTCATCCTGATGGCCGCCAGCTCTCTCCTGGACATTCATCATGACAAGCAAGATGCCCTCTCCGACACTCACATTCGCTTGGAATTTATCACTCTCTTTATCTCGATCAGTGCAGCCGCCTTTTTCATTTATGATGCATTGCGACTGTATCGAGAAAATCGCCGTCTTAACGAGGACATTCAAAAACAAAGTCTCGAGCACGAGCAGTACCGCAACAAACTGACTCGTTATTCACAAGGTGTTTTTGATTTGATCTGTGAAGAATTTCAAAAATGGGAACTGACGAAGACCGAAACAGAAATTGGTTTTCTGATTTTGAAGGGACTCTCTACAAAAGAGATCGCAAAAATTCAAAATTCACAGGACAAAACCGTGCGACAGCACTGCTCTTCCATTTATCGAAAGTCTGGATTGGCGGGACGCTCCGAACTTTCTGCCTATTTTTTAGAAGATCTCCTCTCGGACCAGAGTCATAAACTCCTGTAATCAGGTGCTCTAGGACATATGTCGGACTGAAATTTTACCCAAAGGGACATTTGCCGCATTGATTTCGCAGGTACGAACATAAAAACTGCCCACAAGCGAAAGGGCACTTTTTATGACATTTGCGAATTCATTGCTCCTTGTAGTTTTCTTGTGTGGCAGCTTCGCCAACGCAGAAAACTCCTCCCCACAAAAAATTGGACTGAAAGAAATTCACGAGCATGTTTCGGAAGCTCTCAAACTGAAAGAGTTGGAGCAGGCCAAAATTTCCGCCGTTCAGTTTTTATCAAAAGATCAATCCAGCTATTCCAATCCCACAATTTCCTATGGTGTGGGCTCGTTGAAATATTCCGGTGGAGCCGGAACGGCCGAGACGGAAGAGTTCTCGATTTCGCAAAAATTCCCGCTGAATGGCCGAACGGGGACTCTCAAAGAGGTGGGAAAAATTAAAGCCGAGGTGGTTCGCCTTCAATCCACAGAGGAAAACATTAAAACCCTGTCCTTAGCCGTCCTTTCCGGATTGAGGGCATTCATAAGTACCAAAAAAGCCGCCCATTTGGAGGAGCGCAAAGAGTATTTAAAACTGATTTCTCAGTTCTTAAGCACCAAAAAATTTGCCTCTCCAAAAAGTCGCCTGGAAGCCGAGTTGATTAAAAATAAAATTGAGGCGCTTCAATTGGAAAGTCTCAATTTGCTCACCGAAAAATCAGCTGCCGAAAAAATCTTTGAAGGATTTATGGGTCCACTCAATGAACGACAACTGGATGTCCATTTCCCCGATAAACAGCAAATTTTGAATTTGCTTGAAAAAATGCGGGATCTCAAACCACTTGCCTTTAAAAGATCCTCTCTTCAATTGGAAGCCACTGGAAAAGAGAAAAGTCTAGCAAGTCGCAAATGGATTCCTGATTTGCAAATCTACTATTCAATAAATAAGGAAAAATACGCTCAAGGAGATCAAAACCAAGTGGTTGGAGTTGGACTGGAATTGCCATTGTTCAATCGCGGCTCCAATCTGACCAAGTCTCAACAGGCCTTGGAAACCTCAATGAAGGTGGAAGCAGAAGTTGAAAGACACAAGGTGGTCGCTTATGAAAAAAACCTTCGAAATGAAATTAACACCGCATTGAACTTCATCGAAGTTTACACCGAAGAAAATTTAAAAAAGAAAGAACAGACCATGAAGATGGTCACTCAAAACTTTAAAAAGGGTCTGCTCACCGCTGCTAATTTTTTAGAGTTCGAAGATCAGATCCACAACATCCAAAATGATCGGCTGGAAAAGTACTTCACCATTTATCAAAACATTTTTGAGCTGACATCCATCTACGGCACGGAAAATTTAATCGAGGAGATTCCCCTATGAACCGTTTTTTTGGTCTGGTTTTAAAGCAGCGTTATAAAGTTCTTGCTCTGGGAATCGTCCTGATGGCGTGGAGTCTTTGGACTCTCACCAAGGTCAATATCAGTGCGGTGCCCGACATTTCGAACAAACAGGTGATGATCAATACCAAAACGGGATCCCTCTCCACCGAACAGATCGAAAAGATTGTCACCTATCCCATCGAGATTGAAATGTCCGGACTTCCCGGAGTGGATGAAGTTCGCTCGCTTTCTAAGTATGGATTGTCTCAAGTGATTGTGGTCTTTGAAGACGATGTGAATATTTATTTCGCCAGGCAGTTGATCAGTGAAAAACTTCAAAGTGCGAAGTCTGCCATTCCGGACGGCTTGAGCGCAGAACTGGGACCTGTTTCAACAGGTCTTGGAGAAATCTTCATGTGGATTCTGGAACTGAATCCAGACTCGCCCCGAAAATCTCTTTCCGAAAAAGAACAGCTTCAATACCTTCGGCGCATTCAAGAGTTCACCATTCGTCCTCGCCTTAAAAGACTCCCTGGAGTCGCCGAAGTGGACACCAATGGGGGCTTCAACACCGAAGTTCATATCAACTATGATCCCGATCGACTGCGTCGTTTTGGATTGAATGTCCATGAAATCATCGATGCGTTAAAGGACACCGGAACCTCCTTTGGAGGTTCTTATATCAAGTCCAAAGGAGAACAGATCACCGTTCGTTCCCTGGTAAAGATCTCTGACTTAAGAAGCATTGAAGAAATTGCTATCAAACGGCTTCCATCAGGCAGAAACGTGCTGGTTAAGGACATTGGGAGTGTGAAATTTGAAAGTGTTCCCCGCGTTGGTGGAGCCACTTTCAATGGAAACGAAACCGTTCTTGGCACCATCCTGATGCGCGTGGGAGCCAACAGTCGACAAGTGGCAAACCTGGCCCGAAAGTCCTTGGATACACTCAATCTTCCCGAAGACGTACATTTGAAAGTGGTCTACAACCGCGAATATCTTGTCGAAAAGACCATTCAAACCGTAGCAAAAAACCTGATCGAAGGGGCGGCCCTGGTCATCATTGTTTTACTCATTATTTTAGGAAATTTTAGAGCTTCATTGATCGTGTCCTTGGCCATTCCGTTTTCCATGGCCATTGCTCTTAAAGGAATGCAACTTTTTGGAATTTCAGCGAACCTGATGTCCTTGGGCGCCATTGATTTTGGTCTTCTTGTGGATGCCTCTGTGGTTCTTGTGGAAAACTTTCTTCGCCGTATGGGAGAAGGCGGCGGTCCGCTCAATCCCAAACAAAGATTTGATCTTTTGGTTCAATCTTCCAGTGAAATCGCAAAGCCCGTTATTTTTGGGTTGATCATTATTATGCTGGTCTACGTTCCTATTCTTTCCTTGGAAGGTGTGGAAGGAAAGATGTTTGAACCCATGGCACTCACTGTGTTGATGGCACTGGCCGCAAGTTTGGCGGTTGCACTTTTTATCGTTCCCATTTTGCTTTACTTCACCTTCCGAAAACGAATTCCTGAAAAGCACCCTGCCATCTTCAAATACATTCAAAAAAGTTATGAGCCTTCGTTAAACTTTACTCTTAAACACAAAAAGTCGGCTTTGGCTGTGGCAGTCTCTCTATTTTTGATCTCCGTTTTTACATTTCTTCACTTGGGTTCAGACTTTGTTCCTCAGTTGGACGAAGGGGATTTGGTCATTGGAATCATTCGAGACAGCAAACAAAACATTGATCAATCCATCGCCGATCAAAAGATTGCGGAAAGCATCATCAAGGAATTTGGAGAAGTGGATTATGTGTTCTCTCGAATTGGAACTCCAGAAAGTGCAACTGATCCCATGAGTCCCAACTTTGCGGACACCTTTGTGATTCTAAAGAAGGATTTAAGCCAGTGGCCTAAAATCAATGGCCAACACCGTTCAAAGTCGGAACTCTTCACTGCCATATCAAAAAAATTGAAAGCCACAAATCCTGATCAAGAAGTCTCAGCCACTCAACCCATCGAAATGCGTTTCAATGAAATTTTGGAGGGAAGCCGGGCGGACATCACCTTGAGATTTTTAGGACCTGATTTGGACAAACTCATCGAATATGCCGAGATCAGTCAGGATGCACTTAAGGACGTCAATGGGCTGCAATCCATCGAATTCGATGCACTCACGGGACTGACAAAGTCTCCCGTATTGGATATTGAAATCGATCCCAAGAAAGCTTTGGAATACGACCTCAACCCCAGTGAAGTGAACCAATACATTCAGTCCTCTCTGGCTGGGATCAACACCGGAACCTATTTTTTGAATGGGATTCAAATCCCCTTTATCTTTCACTTGGATGAGTCCATTCGAAATGACATTCAAAAAATCAACCAGCTGCCGGTGCCCTTAAACGAAGGTGGGACCATTCCCTTGAATCGCATTGCCACTTTGAATCTCAAAGACAAAGTAACCACCATTGCACGTCGGTGGGCTGAAAGGTATTCCGCCGTTTCGATCTATATCTCTGGACGAGATGTGGCCTCTTTTGTAGATGAGGCCAAGCAACGAATTGATTCTGTGGTTCGACTGGATCCCGGTTACAACATCGAATGGGGTGGACAATTCAAAAATTTAGAGCGCGCACGCAAGAAACTGTTGATCATTGTTCCCATCACTCTTTTTGGAATTTTCTTTCTGGTCTATACCATGACCAATTCTTTTTTGCAGACCGCCACGATTTTTACGTCCGTCCCTCTTGGACTTGCTGGAGGAGTGATTCTGCTTTTTCTTCGCGACATGAACTTTAGCGTTTCTGCTGCGGTGGGCTTTATTGCCCTGTCTGGAATCGTGGTCTTAAACAGTTTGGTTCTGGTCAACTCCATCAATCAATTGTTCTTGGAATTTGGCGAACCCGACCGTGCGATTCGAACGGGGGCTCTTTCAAGACTTCGTCCGGTCACAATGACGGCCTTGGTGGCCGGTCTGGGGTTTCTTCCAATGGCCTTTAATACGGGGATGGGATCTGAGGTTCAAAGACCCTTGGCGACAGTGGTCCTTGGGGGACTTTTCAGCTCAACCCTACTGACCATGTTGGTTGTTCCGGTCTTGCTCTCTTATGTTTTTAAGATCAAACAGGTCCGCAGAAAAAAGGGGTAATCTTTAAAACCCGACATTGAGGAAAGGGAAGAATTTAAGCCAACCCTTTTCCACAAAGTTAAGAAGACCAAGCTGAATTCCCGTCAGGCTGACAGCTCGGTTTACCAATCCCACTTGGAACCCATAAACTTGGTTGGCTTGGTTGTACATTCCCATTTGAAAACCATAAATGTTGTTGTTTCCAAAGTTTCCAATCAAACCCATTTGAAGACCGTAAATGTCCGCACGCTCTTGGTTGACGTTCACTCCAATGGCAAACTGAGTTCCAAACACTTGGGTTCTTTTGATATTCCAGTTGATGCCACCCGCAGCCTGCATCAAAATGACATCTGCTCGACCGCCTGTAATGTTAAAGATTCCTGAAATCGCCATTCCACGAAAATCGTCTTTGGTCATGTTTCCGATGGTTCCAAAGTCAAATCCATACATGCGCTTGTTTTCCGCATATCCGATGCTCATTCGAATCCCCATGATAGAGTCTTCTTCACTGGGAGTTTGAATTCCAGCGGCGGTTCCTCCACCAACAACCCAAACCTCTTCGGCCCAAATACTATTTGCAGAAAACGCCACGACTGCGAGGTTCAACATTAAAATCAGATTTTTCAATTTCATGTAGTCAGTTAAAAAGATCCGTCTCAGGTCTTCAACGATTCCCTCACCCTACTGAAGATCTCTAGACCTCAGTCTAATGATCCATGGCGACTTCAATGTCGTTTTGAACTTTGTAAACACCATCTATTTTAGAGATCAAAGAAGATGCCCGTTCCTTAAGCCAATGTTTTGGAACTTCGCCTCTCAAGTGAACCCAACCTTCTTTCACTTCCACTTGAAGTTGATCCAGATGGATGTCCTCATCGTGATCCAAGAGACCTTCAACCTCTGCCTTAAGCTTTTCATCAGAAGGAAGAAATGCTTTCCTTCGAGAATTTTCTTCAAACGAAATGTCCGTACGATTGTAGGGGTAATCTGATTTTTGGTACTGCTGATCTCCTCTTCGAAATCGAGTTTGATCTTGTTCTGACAATTTTTCTAAAGAGAGATCAACCACATCATATTTTTTGTGCTTTTGTTGCATCTGAACACCTCCTCTCTGACTCTAGGTCAACTCTCCAAAAGGAGATTGAAAGAAGTGATTCGATTTTGTGAAGAATTCTCCATCTCAGGCTCACCAGGACACTAGAAGATGGCGACTTCCCATTTCATTTCGGAATCCATTTGCCCTCGAAACATTCCCAAGCTGTTGAATGCCATGTAGGATTCCCCATTGGCTCTCAAAGCGATCACTCCTCCACGGCCTCCTCGAACTTTGACCTTTTCAAGAACCTCATCACAGGCTTCGGAAAGACTTTTCTTTGAATAAACCATAAGTGCATGGGCATCGAAGCCGCTCATATTTTGAATAAATACATCCCCGGTGCCCGTTGCAGAAAACGCCAAAGATTGATTGTCTGCAAAGGTCCCGGCTCCAACGATGGCCGAATCTGAAACGCGCCCAGGCATTTTGTTCGTTAATCCTCCGGTCGAAGTGGCCGCAGCAACATTTCCAAAAACATCAAGGGCCACGGCGCCTACGGTTTGAGAATGATCTTCACTGTCATGATCCAATTGAATTGCACCTTTCGCTTTGGCGGCCGCCAACTGCTCCCTTCGTTTTTCGGTCACAAAGTAATCTACATCTTCCATTTGAAAGCCCTGAGCCTTTGCCAACAGATCCACATCCCGACCTCCCAAAAGGCGATGAGGAGTTTTTCTCATTACCCATTGGGCCATTTGCACAGGATTTTTTATGGATTCCGCAAGAGTCACCGCCCCACAAGATCCGTCCTGACCACACATCACCGCCGCATCCATTTGCACACGCCCATCAGAAGTCAAAACACTTCCTCGGCCCGAATTAAAAAGGGGATTGTCTTCAAGCAAAGATACCACTTTGACCACGACATCCTCTGCACTTTGTTCATGAGCGAGCTGCTCCACTCCAAAATCCAGAACTTCTTTTAAAGATTTTTTATACTCAGAAATTTCCTGATTGGAATAATGATCTCGGCGAACCGCACCGGCTCCCCCGTGAATTAGCAATTTAAACAAGGATGCACTCCCTTTCGATGAAATCTCGATCTATCGAGGCAGATCATCCCTCAGGGGAGTTAAATGTCAAGATCTGACAAGCTCTAAGAAGCCGCTTTTCGCAGCTCCTGCTCCCATTGTGCAATTTCCCTCAACTCAGCCTCAAGACTTTCAATCTCCAACTCCAAACTCACGGCCTCATGGCGCGGGGAATTTGGATCTGCGACCAAAGATTCCTCCAAGACTGATTTCACATTGAGCTCATCCATACAAAGGACGCGAAAGATTCCAAAGAGCTCCACAATTCGATCCAGGAGCTTTGTCGTCTTCTCTTTGAGCTTTCGGCTTTGACTGTTGAACATAAAGCCTTCCACCTTAAACTGAAGCTCTTGACGATTGACCGGTTTTTCAATGATAGATACGAATCCCAGATTTGCAGCTTCAATGACCTTTTCTTTGTCCAAAAAAGCAGAAAGCAAAATCGCGTTGACACCAGGAAAGATTTTCGAGGCCTCACTTAAAAACTCAATTCCCTTCATATTGGGCATCATAAAGTCAGAGATCAAAAGATCCGGAGCTTCCTCGCTGGACTTCAAATACTCCAAAGCCTCGATAGGGTCTCCAAATGAAACAACTTTTATTTTTAAGCCTTTTAAGTGATTCTCATAAATTTTTAAAAGATCTGGTTCATCATCTACAATCAGAACCAAGGGGTCTGTCAAACCTCGCATACGTACCTCCTCACCATCCTTCTTATCGGCACGATTTCTCCTGGCCTAAGGCCTAAATTTGAAGTTTCTCAAAGTGAAACAAAAAATAAAAAATATTTAGTCCGGAATGCTTTTTCAACGAGAGAAATTGACCGATAAATTCATATGCTCTTTAAATCTCAAAAATTCCCACTTGAAACCCTCATGTCTCTGGTTTCAACACCCTTGCTGGTTTTTGAGGTTCCATCTCTTAAACTTTTGGCATCAAATGACGCCGCCTCTGAACTGAGCGGCTATAGCCCCAGTGATTTTGGAAAGCTCTCCGTGAACAAAATCTTCGATGAAAGTTCTCAAACACAAATTGAAGCCATCGCAGAAATCGTGTCCTCCGGCCCAACAAAAATTTTTGAACGGGAGTCTTCCATCCGAAGAAAGTCCGGTCGAAAATGCCCCGTCAGTGTGCACGCGCAGTCCCTCGCAATCGATGGAAAGAGCTATCTTTTCTTAAATCTCATTGATCTCTCTGAAGAACGAAAGCAGCAAGAGGAACGAAACAAACTTCTTTTAGAAAGCGCCCGCATTTCAAAGCTTGCCGACCTGGGGCGCCTAACTGCGGGCATGGCTCATGAACTGAACAACCCCCTTGCTATTATGGCCGGATTCCTCGAAGAAATGCGTTTCCAGGTGGAGGACAACCGATTTACCCAAGAGAGCCTTCTTTCAAATCTGGATCCTATTGATCGCGCATGCAACCGAATGGCAAAGATTGTCAGCGGGATGCTTTCGAAAGTACGAAACGAGCCACAAAAAAGATCAGAGATGCCTCTTCGAAAAATTGTGGAAGATGTCACTCTCTTTTTTGAGCGGGTTTTTAAAGCTCATGGAATTAAACCCTCCATTGAATTGATCGATGGTGTGGTGAATTGCAACCCTTCTCAAGTGGATCAGATTCTTACGAATATAATTTCAAATGCCTGCAATGCTTTGGAGGATGTGAAAAATCCAGAACTCAAAGTGAAAATCTCAAAAAAAGGTCCAAACATTGAACTTTCCGTGTGGAACAATGGACCCGCAATTCCAATGGATGTTCAAGAAAAATTATTTACCCCATTCTTTACAACCAAGGCTGTTGGAGAAGGAACCGGGCTTGGCCTTTACATGAGCTACCAGTTTATGAAAGCCCATGGGGGCGACCTTTCATTTAAAAGTGAAGACGGATACGGAACCGCTTTTAATCTAAAGTTTCCATTGGTCAAAAGTTCTCGAATTGCAAAATCACAAGAGGGCGCACCGACCGCACTGGTCCTTGATGACGAAGGCCTTTTTCGAAAGCTCTTAGATAAAAAATTAAAACGCTTTGGAGTGGCTAGCACCCAAGCTCGAGATTTGAAGTCTGCGGTCTTTGAACTGGAAAATCACCCCTTTGACTTTGTTTTCGTGGACTATAATTTAAGTCATCAAAAAGGGACCGAATTGATCTCTATGTTGACGGGAGCCAAGCCCACTCCAAAATTGATCTTAGTCTCTGGCCAAATGGAAAATTCTGAACTTAAAAAATTAGCATTAGATAATGGTTTCGATGGTCATTTGACAAAACCATTTACAACCGAAGACCTTTCCCAAATTTTAAACATCTCCCAGGTTAAAAAAGCATCTTAAGAAAACTTATTAAGAATTCTTGTTTCGAACTGTCTTAAGATTCATTTTTTATTTTTTAAGTGGTGACAATACCGCAATCGCAAACTACACCCATCAGCTAAATAATTTTAATAGACAAGACACGCAATTGGTTAAAACCTCTAGAGATTCAAAAAAACTCTTGTTAGTTTTAGGGTACAGGATGTGAAACCGATTGCTGAGGTAAGGAATATGGATGTTCTTCTCAACGAGAGATCTTCTCAAAGAAAATGGAAAGACATTTCCATTTCTAAAAAGATTTATTTTCTCTTTGGCGGTCTCCTCTCCATTATATTTATTGAGTCCGTTGTTCTTTACACTTCCATTCAAACTTTATCCTCAGTAAGAGCGCTTGTTGCTGCTGAGGGAAAATGGTCTCGAGCGCAAAAATCCGCAATGAATCAAATTCATTCCTACATGATATCCAAAGACCCCATTCATTTTTATGCTTTTCAAAAAAGTTTGGAAAAAATTAAAGGGGTTCAAGAAGCGCGAAAGGAGATTGAGTCCAATCATCCAAACTATGAAATTTTTTATTCGGGCCTGACTAAAATTGGGAACCATCCCGAGGATGTTCCTGGCATGTTCTACATTTTGTATAATTTTAAAAACTTTGAGCCCATCAAAAAGCCCATTGAAATTTGGGCCACTGCAGACAAAAACATCGCTGAACTTTGGCGCGTTGGCCAAAACCTCCACGAAAAATTCTTAAGTCAAAACGACCAGGAAGCAGACATTCAACTTGCTCAAGCGAAATTAGAGGTCTTGGATGGCCGCCTGTCCAGCCTGGAAAATGATTTTTCAGAGTCCCTTTCCTTGGGTGCCAGAAATATGGAAGGGCTTATATTTACATCCGTCTTAATGAGCGTACTTCTTCTTGGATCGCTATTTTCAATTTTTGTCATTCGCTTCACTCGAGAATTGAAGCGGAATTTTAAGAAAATCGAAGTTTCGACTTCTAAAATTGGTCATGGTGATCTGAAAGAGAGAATCTTGATCGATCAAGAAAATGAATTGGGTCAAATCGCTACAGCCATCAATCAAATGGTTGAAGAATTGGTCGATCACATCAGCAAAAGAAAAGAGGCCGAGGATCTGAATAAGGTGAAAAGTCTTTTTCTCGCAAATATGAGTCATGAAATTCGAACCCCACTTGCTTCTATTCTGGGATATACAGATTTGCTCTCTAAATCCGATCTCTCTGAGAGTGAGAGATCCGAATACATCAGTGTCATTCAAAAAGCTGGGGCTTCGCTGGCGGAAGTGATTGATGATATTCTGGACATTACTAAAATCGAATCCGGGCAGTTAAAAATCGAACCTCTTGATTTTTCTCTCTATATTTTGCTTGAAGACCTTCAGAGACTTTTTCGTTACAAATGTTTGGAAAAGGGAATTCGATTGGTTTTCAATTTAAGCTCCAATCTTCCAGATTTTATCCACACGGATCCTTTGCGACTTAAGCAGATCATCATCAATCTTTTGAGCAATGGCATCAAATTCACAAATGAAGGTGAAGTTCGCCTTTTTGCCTCGAAGGAGGGTGACGAACTTGTTTTTGATGTGATTGATACGGGAATCGGCATTTGTGGATCTGATCGAAAAGAAATCTTTAAAAAATTTCGTCAAAGTAAAAATCAGTATGTTCGAAACCACGGAGGCACAGGTCTTGGGTTGCCTCTGGCTTCTGAACTTTCACATCTGCTTGGAGGAAAACTCGAGCTGATTGACTCGAAGCTCGACAAGGGGTCTCACTTTCAGGCTCGAATTAAGTATGAAAGAGGACTTTCCGATTCCCCCATTTCCAATGCACTCAATGATCTGGAATGGCTGGAATCTCCTTCTGAAGAATTTTCCGATGCAACCATCCTTGTTGTGGATGACAGCGAGGAGCTTCGAAACCTCACTGGGGTTTTTCTGCAACCGCTCGGATGTAAAATTGAATTTGCGGAAGACGGATTTGCGGCTCTTGAGAAGGTGCGAAAGATGAAGTTCGACCTGATACTTCTAGATTTGCAAATGCCAAAGATGAGTGGGATCGATGCCATGATTGAAATGAAAAAAATGGGCATCTCCGTACCCGTCATCGCACAAACCGCTCACGCCATGGTCGAAGAAAAGCAAGATTGCCTTAAAATGGGTTTTACAGATGTTATTACCAAACCTATTCAGAAGCAGACCTTCACACGAGTGATTAGCGAATATCTTCAGCACTAATTGGATTCAGGTTTTGAGATCCCAAAAAGATCTGAAATCGCCTTCTCGAATGCTTCCGGCGGCAAAACACCTGAACTGATGGCTGGAGATTCGTCCATGGGAACAAAGACGAGAGTTGGAATGCCTCGAACTTCAAAAAGTGCAGACAATTCAGGATTTGCATCTGTGTCGATCTTATACACGTCCACAAGACCTTGGTAGGTTTCCGCAACTTGTTCCAGAATTGGAGCAAGCATATGGCACGGCCCACACCAGTCTGCATAAAAATCAATGATTGCAGGGCGTTGACCTTTGTAAGACCACTCCTTTGAAGCTTCAAAATCAAAGATCTTTTCTTTAAAAAGTGCTAGATCCATTGCTGTAGTCACTGTGCCTCCCCTGCCAAAGTCCGTCCTATAGACCATGGCCCCTAAGATGAGGCAAGTAAAAGGAAAAATTTGATCGCAAACCCAGAAATATATGATAATGGGGGTTGTGGATCGTCGAAAATTTTTAAAATCCCTCAGTCTTTACGCACCCATCTATTTGACGGGCTGCTCAGTCTTAAGACATTACGACGTTTGCTCCGACTGCAATCCTCTCTCACTTTTTGATCCTTCAAAAAAGCCCAAAGAAAGTGAATCTCAAACTCCACACGATACCGCCGGCGCAGAAGATATGGGAGAGGTTCATTCCCATGAAGAATTGAGTGTCCAAGAACTCAGTGACGAACTGTTGAAAGACGCTCAGGCCAAGAGTCTTTATTTTTCCCAGGACTTTCCCGATGACATCTTTTTTCATGGCGAAAAATATGCCTTGGTTCAAGCAATGGCCGTGAAGTTTCGCTTGGTTCAACGCCATGTGGGTTACGGAAATTTCAACGTGATTGGAATGGATGAATTCTTTCTTCTCTCAGAAAGAATTCCTGAAATTGGCGGGGTCTCTTCAAAAGAAAAGGCCTTCTTGGAAGAACTTTTCTATTTCGATGCGAAAAAATATGGGTTTCTTGGCGACAAAGTCTTTATCAGTTTCACAGACAGTTTGAAGAAAAGAGAACTGGAGAAAGTGCCTTACACTGGACACTTCTTACGCCGTGGAGATTCTTTAGAAATCTACAACAAAATTTCGAAGAATGTGGGCGAATCCATCACTTTGACTTCTGGTGTGCGAGCTCTTGCAAAACAATTCCATTTGTTCTTAGAAAAAGCCATCGACACCAAAGGAAATATGTCTAAGGCCTCGCGCTCCTTGGCTCCTCCTGGATATTCCTTTCACGGACAAAATGACTTTGACGTGGGCAAAAAGGGATTCGGTCTGAGAAATTTCACCAATGATTTGGCTCATACTGATGAATACAAAAAACTTTTAGATTTGGGCTATATCAAAATTCGCTACACCAAAAGCAATGTTCTGGGTGTTCGATTTGAGCCCTGGCACATCAAAGTCGAGTCCTAATCTTTCCAGTTGGACCAAGTGGACCTGCAATGAAAATCCGGAGACCCAAGGTTGTGCTGGGGAGCCCAGAACGAATTCTTTCCGTTCAGATTTAGTATCACGCAGGGATGGAGGCTCTGAATTTCAGTTAAATTCAGAGTTTGAGATTCGATGGTTCCTGAAATTTCATACCCATCCTTAGATTTTTGAGACTGAAGCTGAAAGATTTGAAACTCATTAGGAAGTGCCGCCCTTTGGCGATAGGTCTCAAATTCATAAAACTGCCAATCTCCAGAAGGAGATAGATTCATTTCGAAATAGGAGGCTTGTCCAAAGCTGAAAAACAATTCAAAACAGTTCGATTTCCAAAGTTCATCCTTTCTCTCTCGAGAAAGCTCTGACTTTAACGTTTCAAAAGTGATTTGTGTTTTGCTTAAGATTTCGAATTTAAAATGGATCGCACCATCATCGATTTCCATTCCGACGAGAATTGAAACGCCATTTGCATTTTCGAAAGGTCGAAGATTAAAAGTACGGGTCATAGCGAAAAAGCTCCACAAAGTTTTCCACCGGTCGAGAAGGTGGTTTGGTTGCAAAAACGTACAGCTTTTGGATTTCATCTTTCTGAATCAGTTTGCAAATTTCGGAAAACTGATTCACAGATCCATACCCGAAATCCTCGCCCTCCAGTTGGACAAAAAATGAAAATTCATTTTGTTCAGAGAACCTTCCTTTAAACAATTTTTCATTCAAATCCTTTTGAAGTTCAGCACAACTTTTGAAGGAAAGATCTTTCACTTGACGTGTTAAAAGATAGACGGACGGCGCCCACCTAAAATATCTCTCCCGCAACAAGGCTGTGATCTTAGGCTCTAGAAAAATCAACTTCTGGGTATAAAAAATCACTTCAGGCATTTGATCTGAGACCAATTGCAGAATGTTCTCGTAATATTCATTCGACATGGAGGGTCCTATAAACCAGTGTTCTCCGTTCTTAGGAGCGTAAAATCCCGTAGGATCATAAATCACAATGTCTGATCGACCTCTGAACTCTTGAAGAGCCCAGTTGGTCACAGTCCGTTGAATTTCATTGGAATGTTTTGAAGCTTTAACAAAGAGATTTAAACAATTGAAAAACAAAATCACAGAAATTGCCATCTTGACCAGGTATGGAGTCTGCCAAATCCAATCCCTCATAGCGAGGAAAGAAAAAAGGTAGAAAAGCGGGAGATATGCAGAAATAAAAAATGGCAAGGGATCAGGATACAGCCAGAGAATCAAAAAATAATAAATTGCCCCATAAAAATATTTTCGATTCGAAAAATCCTTATTCCAGAACTGATTGAGTAATAGATGGCTTAAAAGCGCCAAGATCAAAATGATGACTTGAGGGTTCTCCCGAACCAAACGTAAAACATGTCTCCATCGAAGAATCGAGAAATATTCAATAGAAGATGACGAGTGAATTTGATGGATAAAAAATGTAAATGATTCAATAAGCGTCTGTTGAAAAATCACACCGAACAATACAAACGAAAGAAAAAGAAGAGGCCAGATCTTTTTCACAACATTAAAATGAAATCTGCCAATAAATAAAATTGGGAAAAATACCAATATTGACTTTGCAGTAAATAAAAGACCAACCAAAACACAAGTCGCAATTCCAAAAATTTGAAACTTTGTGGACCTGTCCCGCATGACGAAAACGTAAAATGCCACGCAAAAAAGGAAGGTTCCGACTAAATCTGAACGAATTTCGGTTGCTCGGTACATCCAAAAGGACGTGCCAAACAAGAGCATTTGAAACAAAAATCGATCCGCAAACAAAAACCTTTTCGCCTTCAAGATTTCATTCAGAAGAAGCATGACCGACAAAGCCAAGAATCCCCACACAAATCTCCCGAGGTCCATCGGATAAACGCCAAACAATAAACTCAATTGGTAGTTCAACCAAAGAAGGCCATGGAAGAAGGGTTTTATTCCAAGAAAGTAAGCCTTCCCCTCCGAGAAGTAGAATTTGGAAGTTGTGACCGCCCACATTTCAGAGTCGGTCCAAAAGCGATCCAGTCCAGATCCGACAAACAAAGATGCACATACAAGCCAAAGGCCCGACCATTGTATGGTTTTAAAACGTTTTCGAAATCGCTCCATGTCTCAAATTGAATCACGTTGAAAAAAAAAGTTCTAGCTGTTGGAGATCGTTTTGTTTCCATATAAACTACTTTTAGTGGTGCGCGTTCTAAAAAGTCCCCGGGGATTCTCTTTGATCGAAGTCATGATAGCGGTTTTCCTGGTTGGAGGAACTGCACTGATGATTTCCAATTTTTCGACAACCTTTCAAACAACCACTTCTATTTCGAACCGAGCTTGCCAGGCCTACTCTCAAAGCCTTATTTCTTTGGTCAAAGAAGAAACCCCCTATCGCGCGATTTTGGATTTCCGTAGCGGTGACGGTGGTTCAAAAGTGCCTGGAAATTTTGTCAGCTCCAAGGTTCTTCCGGGAACAAAATATCAAAATCCAAATGGGGACAATGCCTACGACATCAATGTGTACCTTGGTGATCCCGCCCGTGGTGTTCGCATGCAAAACTTCCAACTGATTCAAGGCTCCGTTCGAACTGTCGCAGAGCTTTACAATGGCCAAAACATTCGATGCAACTTTACACCTTATCCTGTGCTGACCAACCAATTGCCTGTGCCCAGTGCATTTCTCTCTTTGCCCAATCAGGGAAACGTGAGGGTCAGCTACCGCATTGAGCCCTTCAGCATTTCCTCCGGGATCAATTATTGCTCCGCCGCCGCCCCAACCCCACTGCGAGTTTATCCTATGCCAGCGGGTCAGCGCGGCACAACGCCTTATCTCTTAAATGTTTATGAACCCGACTCTGGAGTTCCTCCAACAGGAGGATATCGGGAAGCCATCATTGCTCGGGATGAAACCAGTGGCGCTAGTGGGCAAACAATCAATGACATCTCTGTTGCGAATGCTCAAATGGCCACCCTCAATCAACTTCCCAACTACACCGTAGGCGATAAAGACATGGGGCTCCGCCTCTCTGTTCAAACCATTTATTCAAAAAAAGATCGGGATGGCATCACTCGAGACTACAGCTGCATTTCATCCCAAGATTTTGCATATCCGGCCGACAACAACGCTCCTCCTGTGCCTGATATTGCAATTTCAGTCTTGGATCAAAATTCCAGCATCGCTGATGCCGCCGTTTCTAAGGGTGTGGCCCTGTGGAACCATTGTGGCAGTCCGTCCGGCAGTCCGTCCCCTCGTCCGGACAATTCTGGAACTGCTCGCATTCAAGTGGGATACTCCAACGCCGCGTTGAGCATGGTTGAACCGGGTGTTCAGTTGTTGTGTAAGGACCTCTCATTTATCAAACGGCCGCTCCCCATTGGCACCAATCCAGGAAATTGGAAACGGTGCTTTACAGGTGCAAGCGCCGGAAGTTTCGTTCAACAGCCCTACACAACGAACACCTCCTTCCAGCTGAAGGACACGACCTTGGATGCCCCCAATCATCAGTATGAGTTCAATGCGGACATGAGCAAAAGATCCAAGGCTTGGGTCCCCTGTGAACTGATGCAGCAGTGTGGAGTTGACCCCAGCACCGCGGCTCTTCAGTTAGACGGTCACATTTGGCAACTGGATTATTACCAAAAACTTCCTTTTGGATGTCACATGGATTTTGAAGTGGTGGGAGTGGACACAGCGGGAAACCGCTCTGACGCAGCCACCCCTAAGTTTTTAGATCGAGTTGCTTCCGGGGCCTACAAATCAAACTATGGAAATCCTGCATATGATTACCAAGCTCGGGCGGTGGAAATTCACTATCCCTTCTGCGGATCTGGCAACGGTGACCCGAGTTATAACATCAAAGGCCTTGGCTATTATTGCGAACCAAGATCAGAGTGGAACAATCCTGTTCCTGGATATCCTCCAGCCAGCGGTCCCGGTGGCTGGAGCGATGTGCCTGAAATCCAGAATGGCTACTACACCTGTGCAGACACATGCTGCATTGATGCTCCAGGAAGCCAAAACTGTCGTCCTTGGACAATGTAAACAGGACTAAATTCTAAAAGGATCTCTCTTAATGAGTTCAATCTGAAAAACTATCTTGGCATAAATCCAATCGTTTGAAAGGTCCACTCTAAATCTTCTCCAGAATTACAGCCTCCGGGACGCAAACATATTCGAAACTGCAAACAGCGCTCTAAACTTGTTCCATCACAGCGTTTACAAACGGTCTCATCGGGAATGGGAGCCGGAAATAGGGGGCAGGTTGCTGCAGCCGCAAAACGAGTGACAGGCGCACCGGCGAGCGCCGGCATATGTGCCATTTCAGAGGTTTGCGCTAGGGCCACTATCTGTCCCGTCACCTTTTCTGCAAGTACATTCAAAATGATTTCGGAATAAGTTTTCATTTGAGCGACCATGGAATCAAATCGATCCCATTCATTTTCGAAGGGCAAGTGCTGAATCTCCAGTTGCACCACTTGCATAGCATTTCGAACAACTCCACCCTGCCCTGGCTGACGACAAATCCACTGAGCGCCTGCTGCGGAATCCCCCAAAGGATTGCGAATGCAATTCGCATTGGGGTTTGCTCCAGAGGCCTTAGGCCAACACATTTCATTGACCGCATCCTTGTCATAGTTGGGACCACACCCCGATGATTTATACACTTCATGGGCCTGCTGGGCCATGACCGCAAACCCTTCAACCACCTGAATCCCTGCCAACGTCCGGCGTTGGCGATCAATTTGACCATACAATGTCTGAAAGGTCGAAGACCCGGCAAGGAGCAAGGACACAACCATCATAAAGACAACCATGGACACCATGATTGCAGCAAAGCCATTTTGGTTTTGAATCCATCTCATAACAAAATCCTCGCTAGGGAGTACGGGGCCTGAAAAAATAAAGATTCCCCAGGGTTCGCTCCTCCGCCGATACGCCTGATGAAGCAAGAACTCCTTCTATTTTCATCAAATTGTTGCGAAGTGGGACCACAAAACGTTTTTCAATGTCTCGGTACAAGACGGGACGCCCGCCTGGTAGACATCCAGCCACATTGTTTTGAATGTCCACTGCCGGACACCAAGACGTCCCTGAAGACCCACCAAACTCATGATACCTTAAACGCAAAAACACTTCGATGCTTACCACTTGGTCGTGAGTGGGATGCTTTGTTTTTGCAATTCCAAAGGCTGAAACGCGATCAATAAATAAATCTTGATAACTGGGGCTGGAGTTCGGATTTGCACCCACCGGTGTTGCCATATCAAAAAAGATCACACCTGAAGTGTTTGCCGTGGGCGGCATATAGGAGACAAAAGTCGCAGAAGGACGTCCCGCCACAGCGGTGCTTGCGGTCCCTTGCCCCGTCGCAGACTCACGATAAAAGGCGGCAATTCTTTGCCACCCCACTGCATCTGCCATCTGATCAAACATAAAGTTGGCGCTGCTCGCCGTTACCAAGTTAGTATGCATGATTCGTCCCACATTGTTCGGCATGACTGGCAGAACAATTTCATTCCCCGCAGCTCCACGAAAACGAATGTTTTGGGCCTGCCCAAAAACACTTTGAAAAGCAACTTCTGCTTGATAACCCAAAGTCTCAGTAATAATACGATCTCTTACCGAATAAAATCGAGACACGGCCCAAGAAGCGATCACCGAAACTGCCAAAATTTGCACGGCAAAAATGCCTGTGGCGATTAAAACCTCAATTAAAGTAAAGCCTTTTTGACCTCTCATGTCGTTCAATGATAACTCCAATTAAATGACGTGACTAGGGATTGAGTGGAAAGGACCTGTTTCCCATTGAAACCAAATCCAGAAATAAACTTTCTAAATATTGTCCGCGTCTCCTCAGGCCATGATTTTCCCATTTGGTGGAGTGAAGAATCAAATCCACAGACTTTGGCCCAGAGAAAAGTCCAGGTACAAAATGTCGTTCGCCCTTTAAAACCCTTTGAGTCTGTGAACTCTTTGCGCTGGGAGGGACTTTCAATGTCGAAGTCCCAATGGGTTTGGCTGATTGATGCGGATGTCCTTCCCAAAATGGAAGAGGTGGAAAAAGTTCTCAGTTTCCTTCGTAAAAACCCTTCACCCGTCGTTTGGTATGGAGCCTATGAATCAGAGGAAATCCTCTCATTTTGGCAGCGCACTTACAATGACCTGTGCAACCTGTGGAGTCGATCGACCCAGACCCCAATCGCAGGCAATCTCATAATCCCACAAACTCTGTTGCCCCACTTAAATGCGCTGAAGCTTATTCCGCTCTCGCAAGAGGAGAGCTTTGTAAAAGACAAAGCTTTGAAGCAAAATCTTCTCGTCAAAAAAATATCGACGGAGCTTCCTCATCGAAACAATAAGGGGTTTTTAAGCTTCTACCAGCAAGCTCTTTTTCATGGGAAGCACTCTCGAAAGTTCAAAGCGACTTCCTCGAAGAATGATATTTTCATTTTTGATCTTCTTAGAAACATTCACCGATATTTGTATTTTGGATCCCAAATGTTTCTTTACAATCCACTTCGAGGATGCGCCGTTTTCAGCTATCTTACTTTGCAAAAATTTTCGCAGGGGTTTTGGAAAATCTCATCAGTTTTAAAATCAATTGTTCATAAGAAATCCCTGCCGCACGAGCACTCATCGCAAAATCTTCATCTTTAGCGAGGTCCGGGTTGGCATTGGCTTCTAAAAAATAAAGCTTCCCCTCTTTTGACCTTCTAAAATCCAATCTGCCATATCCCCGCATTTTCAAACCCGTGTAAATATCCTGAACTTTTTTCTTCGCTTGAAGCTCCTCTTTCTGAGACTTCCATTTTGAACTCACCGAGCGAATGCCTTCCTTCTTTCGAAGACTGGATTTAAATTTTACGTTTTCCCCTGCCACCCATTTGGAGTTTGGGAATTTCAATTCTCGAGCTGGAAAAACTTGGGGCTTTTCATTTCCAATGACTGAAAAGGACAAATCCGCACCTTCAATAAACTCTTCCACAATGATGCCTACGGTGGAAAGACTTCGCAATTGATCAAAAACTTCCTCCGCTTCTGAGATCGTGTTCACCCGATTGAACTGAGAAATCCCAAAACTTGCATCTTCCATGTTCAACTTTAAAAACCAAGGAAATGGAAATGAGATTTTTTTAAGCTCCACTTTCCTACGAATTACCTTTCCGGAAGGAACACAAATCCCCATCTCTCGAACGATCATTTTGGACAAAAATTTATCGCGAGTGACAATCAATGCTCGAGGTCCATTGCCAGAAAATACAATTCCTTTGGACTCCAAGTAAGAAATTGCATGAAAATCAAACTTCGCTTCTCCGGAAAGTTCTTCCAAAAGATTGAACACAAAGTGAACCTGAGGTGATCGATTCACGCGCTCCACCAAAGGGTCCAAGTCGCTGTCCAATTCCAAAAACTCAGGTGTAAAGCCAAGACGTTTTAAAGTTGAAAAAAGATAGCTTTCTGTTTTGCTCGGGCTGTCCACATCCTTTGATTTTCCTAACCCTATTTTTAGAGGATTCAGTTCTGGATGAGTGAGGATCAAAACATTCTTATCTTTTCCCATGACTCTCACTGTATTCTATTTTATCAGGAGATCAACGTGAGATCCTTTGACTCTTCTCGGGTTCCGCCCCCGCCCTTTTGCTTGAACTGGAATTCATTTCCCCAAAATAAGAAATGGGCCTTAGAAATTGGAGCCGGCACGGGCGAATTTGCTCGAGGATTTTGCAAAAGGAATCCCGATTGGTTCCTGCTCTCTCTTGAGAGAACGTCCAATAAGTCTCAGAAATATTTCGAAGGAAGTCCGCAGCAAGATTCAAATCTTTATTTTCTTCGTGCAGATGGCATCAATGTATTTGCCCACGAAAAGCCACGTCCCCTCTTTGATAAGATCTTTCTTCTTTATCCAAATCCATATCCTAAAAAGAAGCAGTCCAATTTGAGGTGGCACAATATGCCTTTCTTTCAAACCTTGCTGGAGTTTTTAAAACCTCAGGGTCAAATCGAATTTCGAACGAATTTGGAATGGTATGCGGAAGAATGTAAGGGCACACTCAAAGAGAATTTCCCAGATCTTACCCTCTTCCAAGACAATTTGCTCACAGAGCCTTTGATGGCTCAGACCGCGTTTGAGAGAAAATATTTAGAACGTGGGGAACAATGCCATCAACTCATCTATCAATTGAATTCTTAGAATTTGAGATTATTTGCAAGTGAATGACAATTGAATTTGTGTTCCGGCTTCAATGGATGGAGTAAATTCCAGCTCTTGCGAAGCATTTAATGAAACACTTTGGTTTGAAGGAACTCCGCCATTGGGGTAAGTCACACTCAAACTTCCATCGTCAGGTTTGCAAGGCAGTTGGATTTTTGCAGTTGTCAGGTATTGGGCAATTTCGCCCATTTCACGCGTGTAGTTGGACGAACAAATATTTCCCACGGTGCCCGTTTTCAAAGGAGCAATGCTTTTCAGATCAGAGCTGGGCTGAGACAAACGAGCATATTGAGTGCCATAAAAACCCTTCACTCCGCCACCTTGCGAGTTTTGACTCGCGTGACAGCTGGTGTCTCCAGGTCGAATGATGATCGAGTGAACACTGATGCTTTTTCCGGGGGATAAGATTTCTCGAGCCGTTGCCAAAAACGTCTCGGGCTTATCTTTGTCTTGGGCCAAATAGTTGCTAGAAATGGCGCCCCCGTTAATTTCAGATCCAGGAGCTCCTCCCCCCGAAGACCTTTCATCTTCGTCAGAAAGAATGACCAACGCCAAATGACCGCCCGGTCTAAAAAAGTCTCGATTCTCGACGCGCTCCAAGGATCGAATGGCTGCATAAATTCCTCGCTCATCCCCAGAGGGACAGCTTGGGCCATTCGGACAATCCAAAGTTTCCTGCCGCTTGATGGTATTTTGAAACAAAGGAATGTTTTGAGAGTGAGTTTGATCTTTTACTCGAGAAGAATTGGTTAAAATCTTTTTGCCATTTCCAAAATTAAAAAACTGTCCGTCTTTGCCCTCGGCCAAATCATCCACATCGGTGGAAGTGATTGCGATGTTATAAGAAAGTTTCGAAATGCCATCGAGGAAACCTGGGAATTGGTCGGCCATCTTGCGCTGTTCGGTGTACATCGATCCTGAGTTGTCATCGATGAAGAGAATGTCCACATCTCCGGAGACCACTTGATAGTTGTAGCTTTGACTTCCACCACTGGACACCACGCAGGTGCCATCGCCATAGGCCTGATTCATAGAAATGCAGGAATCCGGTGGCAAAGCTTGAAAGTCCACCTTGGAGCAGCCCAGAGCCATCCATAAAGTCGATCCCACCAATAAAGGAGCCCATGCTCGAATGCGTTCCATCTTCATATTGTGAAAAAAATACAAGATTCGTACCGTCCCCACCCCCTTCCCATTTGCTCTCCAGGACCGCCCAAGTGCTCAAAACCCAAACTCCCCGCCCAAATTCGTCACCCCCATTGGTTCTTTCAGGTTCTTTTCGACTTCGAGTGGTAGGGAGTGATTTTGAGGGGTTATCGCCATATTGATATAGATTTTATTTAGTTTGGAGGGGTGACTTTTTTTGAAGG
>MDTD01185697.1_pt1 | contig 52563 bp, 42 predicted proteins | sample 811221 | NCBI WGS metagenome assembly MDTD01 (sample SAMN05326646, study PRJNA326480) | marine metagenome | isolation source: seawater | place: Pacific Ocean: South West | collected 2011 | reverse complement strand
GAAAATGGTGGTTGTAGCTCAGTTGGTTAGAGCGCTAGATTGTGGTTCTAGAGGTCGCCGGTTCGAGACCGGTCTTCCACCCTTCAAAAACCCTTCGAGAAATCGAGGGGTTTTATTCTTAGAAGCCTTAACATGTAAAGACTTACTCTTTTCAATGAATTCTCCTGATATAACTCTAACATATAATCAATACGGTTCTTGGATGAATAAAAACAGAGGATAGATTTTCTAAATATCAGGCTTTACCCCATTGTACAACATTTAAAGGGTATAACTATTTACAAATAAGGGAGTTAAGAAAAAACTTAACCCCCTTTTTGTTAAGAGTAGATTTAATCGGTGTATGGGCTACAATTAACCTCATTGAAAATATATTAACATTTTCTTATTGTTCTTACTAATGATTAGAAATTTATTTTTTTATTTTAGAGCTGATATAAAAACAAACAAATGAAAAAACTATTTTTAATATTATTTACAGTCTCATTGAGTGCACAAGTTCCTGCTGTCGTTGAGGTTGAAGAATGGGTTTCAGATAATCCTAAAAAATTGGTCGAAATGTTCAACCACTGGACTGATTTGGAAGCTGAACAAAATGGAGTTTATTCCTTTGTTCTTGAAGTTATCGACGGGAATAAAGTTTACCTATGCCGAACTTTTGACGATATGGGGCAAATGGTAAAAAAAGAAGAGGATAAATGGGGTGATGAAGGTTGGCAAAGCAAAACATTCCAAAACTGGGACAAGAAATATGATTGGCAGGACTTTTCTAGTGTCAACCCCGAGAGATTAATGACGCACGTTTTTTATCACTGGGAGGAATTAAGCTATATCCCAGAGGGAATGAACCTTGCTGAACAACTGCCAAAGCTTAAATTCAGAAGAAATATTACAATGGACATCCAAAATGGTGATGGTAATTGGGATAAATTTCAAAATCAAATAAAAGCTGGTATTGAAAATGACAAAAAACTTAAGAATAACTATGTAAGGCTGATGTATTCACCAGTATATGGCGGAATTCGTGGTGCTGATTTTTTAATGATTGTGATGGATGAATCAAGGGCATCATATTATAAGGGTCTAGAAAAAAGAAATAAGAAAAGGGACAGTGACGATGATTGGAATTCAATTCAAAATGATAATGTAGCAAATTGGATTGATGAAGAAGACATTAAAGTCCATTACTAAACATGTAGATCAATAGCTATTTAAAATTTATAAACAATGAATAAATATATTTTAATTTTATTTGCGATGTCTTTGATTGTTTCTTGCTCGCAGGTAACATCAACCACATCCAATGGTTTTGGACCTAGAGATTTTGCTATTACTATGGGAAGTCAGAGTTCCGTAGATGTTGTAATTGCAATGGACAAATTATGGAAAGAGGGTGACTTTGATGGTATGCGTGAGCATATTAGCGATTCTGCACGATTTGTCTGGGAAGATGGAAGAGTACATAGCCGTGAGGAATTTATAAATTCACTAAAATCAGATTCATTAATGTATTCTTGGACATTTGACTGGGCTTTCTCAGTAAAAGATGATAATGCAGAGGAAACAAATGAGTGGGTAAATGCTGGTTTTAATGTAATTGCATCAACAAAAAGTGGTGATACATTGGATCGGGGACATTACAATGAATGGTATCGAATTAATAAAGATGGTAAAATATCATTTTGGTATAACACCAAAGCAAATCGATAGACGTAAACATTTTTAAACTTAAGAGTATCCATAAGCCTCGTATAAACTACGAGGTTTATTCGTTTAAACCATGGACAGATTAATTTCTTCAAATTCAGCCACTTCTAATCCTCTTTGATAGATTAGATGTGCATGTAGACTGCAATTTCCAATAGCTCTGACTTAGAAATGATTTATGATTTAACTATTTAGTTAACGATTCCGATTATATTTTTCTAAATTCGTAGATTATCAATTCGGATGAAAAAAATATTTCTAATCGCTCTTACAACTATTTGCGCTCTCGGTTGTGTCAATTCAAATTCTAGAAAAGACCATTCGATGTACTGGCAGAAAATGAGTGCAGAATACTACGCACTTTGTATACAGGCGTATAATATGGCCAAACTTAAGATTGATAAAGCCCTAATTAATTCTTCTAAAGAGCCCCTTGCAATTATTGCTGACATTGACGAGACAGTACTCAATAACCTTCCCTACAATGAAATGCTGATTGAAACAGGGGAGTCGTTTTCACAAAAAACATGGTCGGAGTGGGTCAATAAACAAGAAGCAACACCAATCCCTGGAGCTTTAGATTTTTTCAACTATGTGGAAGACCAAAATATTGAAATCATTTACCTTTCCAATAGAAGAGTAGAAAATTACGAGCCAACAAAAGCGAATTTGATTTCGGCTGGTTTTCCTTTTGATGATCAAACGATTATGCTACTAAGAGACAAGGATGGAAATAAAGAATCGAGACGAAAGCAGCTTTCAGGCTATAATATCTTGCTACTTTTAGGAGATAATCTTTCAGATTTTAATGAACGTTTTTACAAGAAATCAAATGAATCTCGGATCGAAGGGGTTAATTTGCTTCAGCAAATGTTTGCAGATCGATATATTCTATTTCCAAACCTTATTTATGGTACTTGGGAGATGGGATTTGAGAACTAGAGTGTAAAATATATCTAGGCAACTAGTCCGTGTCTGCATAGCTAATTTCAACTAAAATTTCATTGCGTCGATTCATGACTTTATAAGGGCTATCGTATGATAAAACAACGGGGTTGGATATCGATTTGAGATCGTGCTTTTGAATCTCTTTCATCAATCGATCGGTATGAATCTTCACTTTGGAAGCATTGCTATATCCACCATAACGGACTGCTGCATAATAGCCAGGTTTGGACTCGTAAATTTTCACGTTAGCTGCTGATGGAGTAGGGGCGTCCTTTTCCATGTATTTATTCGGCAAAACAAATTCCATTGCTGAGGTTCCGTCTTCTTGATACATATAGACAGGTGTTGTCATTTCAATTTTCTCATTGTTCTGATTATCACCCGAGATATAGCGAAAAAGAGTTGAAAAGGGATTACCAGTATTTGCTTTTGTTTTTGCCATCATAGCAGGTGGGTAAAACCGAATTTCAAGGTCATCTATATTTTGAAGAACCTCGTAGGGTTGTGATTCGTAACGCTGACCCATTGTCCAACAAGTAATTAATGATACAAAAACAATTGTAAAAACCTTCAACTTAGTCATCATTTGAAATTTCACTATCCTCTTTTAACGATAGCCGTTCCTCTCTGTTGACAATTTCCCACGCGGTATGAAATATCAAACGAGTCCGTTTTTCAAGTAAAGCGTAATTGATTTTTTCCACTGTATCGGTTGGTGCATGGTAGTCTTTGTGAGTTCCATTGAAATAGAATATTGCTGGGATATTGTTTTTAATAAAATGATAGTGATCAGATCTGTAATAGTATCTATTTTCTCGCCATCTGCCAAACTCGTAGACTAATGTGGTTGGGTCGTTGTAGCGATAATCAATATCTAACCCCACATATTCTTTGTTTGCCTTTTCTGAGACATCATGCAAATCTTCAGACAAAATATCTGAACCAATCAAATAAATGTAATCGGGCTGACTGATATGTAAAGAATCCACCCGTCCAATCATATCAATATTCAAATTGGCAACGGTGTTAGCCAATGGATAAACGGGGTTATCTGTATAATATTTTGATCCTAAAAGCCCTTTTTCCTCAGCAGAAACATGTAAAAATAAAATCGAACGCCTCGGACCATTTCCATCTTCCTTGGCCTCAATAAATGCTTCTGCAATCTCCATCATTGCAACCGTTCCAGATCCGTCATCATCAGCGCCGTTATTAATTTGGCCGTCCGCCTCTACACCGATATGATCGAGGTGTGAAGTAATTACCAATACTTCATTTGCTTTATCAGATCCTTCAATAAAGGCAAGAACGTTGTAGCTATCAATCGAATTTCCACTTCTATCAATTACTGTCATTTCCTGGAAGTAGGAACTGTCATTGGATCCGCCAGAAACTCCAGTAGATTCGTAATAATCTTTCAAAAAATTGATGGCTAAAACTTCTCCTTCCGTACCGGCTTCACGACCCATAAATTCGTCGGAGGCGTATGTGTATAAATGGGTTTTTAGTTCCGATTCAGTAATACTTTCCGCATAATCAACAACAGTTTTTTGAGCTTCAGTGCCACATGAAAAAATTAACACTAGTAAGAATATATAGAAAAGATTCCTCATGATTTCATCAATTTTGAATATATAAATGTATTAAAATCAAATTAAAGTGTGTCGGCAATAGCATCCCACAATTCAATTCTGCTTTCAAGGGCTTGTTTTGCCGCATGAACCGCCTCTTGCTTTTTGGTAAGGTCTCCGTTGCAGAGTTCATCAATCATTTGTAGGGCCATTGGACCATGCTCATCACCATCGATCTCAATATGACGCTCGAGATAATACACTAAGGTTTGTGCACCTGAATGTCCTTTTTCACTGAGTTCACGCACGATCGAAATAAACATGTCAGGGATTAAATCTTCACGTCCATATGTAAAAACACCAGCAACAACATGAATAGGTGCCTGTTCAACACAGATCATGGTTTGGCGAACAAACTGGATTGCGGCTTGGCTTGCTCCTGAGTTGACAAGCGCATTTCCCCATTTTTTACCTTGCTGTAGTTGGTTGATAAAAGTGGTAATAGCACTCGTGTTTGCGCCAATATCTTCCATAGCTCGAAGGTAGAGTTCAAAGTGACTTACAGCTTTACCGTTTTCATCTATGTCACTTTCTTCACCAAATACAATTTCGTTGATCAGTCTTCGAGTAGTGGGATTCCCAACTGGGATCCACGGAATAGAGGCACAGGTGAGTTCGAGTTGTAAACGCTTGAGCAATGACATAAAGTCCCATACTGCAAAAACATGGGTTTCCATAAATCGCTGAATAGCGTCTATCGAATCGATCTTGTTATACAATGGGTGATTGACTAATACAGAACGGTACTCATCCAGGTGAGTTGTAGTTTCTACCATCGGATTTTAATTTTTCTTTTTCAGCTGTAAAATTACATAAAATCCCAACGAATACCTAAGAGGTTTTGCGCTACAATTCTGTACATTTGAAATATGGTAACTCCTAAAATCGTCGAATGCCCCAGAGATGCAATGCAAGGTATACAATCTTTTATTCCAACTACTGAAAAGGTGAATTACCTTCAATTTTTGCTTCAAGTTGGTTTTCATTCTCTTGATTTTGGCAGCTTCGTTTCTGCGAGAGCAGTTCCACAAATGCGAGATACTGCTCACGTGCTTGATCAACTTGACTTGTCAAAAACCAAAACCAAACTATTGGCAATTGTTGCCAATTTGAGAGGAGCAGAAACAGCACTTAACTTTGAACAAATCGAGTATATTGGATTCCCATTTTCGATTTCTGAAAATTTCCAAATGCGAAATACGCACAAAACAATTTCGGAATCATTAAAAAGTCTTCAACAAATTAAAGAACTGACGGATAAATCCAATAAGACACTCGTCTTGTATCTTTCCATGGGGTTTGGGAATCCGTATGGCGACCCTTGGAGCGTAGAGGTTGTTTCACAATGGGTAGAGCGGCTGGCACAAATGGAAATCGAAATTATTTCACTTTCCGATACGGTTGGCCAGGCAGCATCAGAGGATATTAGCTTTTTGTATACCACTTTAATTCCAGCTTTTTCTTCTATCGAGTTTGGGGCTCATTTTCATACCCACCCTAACAAGGGATATGAAAAACTCAAAGCTGCATTCGATGCTGGATGCCGTCGCTTTGATGGGGCAATATATGGTTTTGGCGGATGCCCAATGGCGAGTGATGCCCTAGTGGGTAATATGCCAACAGAGAAGGTAATCACATTTCTCAACGAAAGAGGAATAGATACAGGGCTTAGCATGACAAGCTTTGAGTCTGCATTTAATAAAACAAAAAAATTATTTTCAAAATATTCATAATTTTTAATTATTCTAAATGTAAATTATTGATAACAAGAAAAATACACTTAAAAAATAATATATTTGATACAAATTATTAAAATGGAAAATTTAAGTGCAAGCAACTCTTGTGTAAACTGTTCTAACATAAATATTGATTTTAAGTGTGAAGTTCATAGTTTGATAGTTAATGAAAAATACACTTGTAACGATTTTGACTTATCTACTAATATTTCGGAATAGTGTTTCTAGTATATATGATACATTAGCTCAATATTCTTTCACTAATTATAGTGTTAGGTAAAGAACATATTTTCTTTTTGCCAAAAATTTTATATCTGAAAAAAGCTACCAAACTGTACCCTATATCCAAAATTGTTTTAGGTGTAATTTTTAAAGCAGATATTAGAGTTTTATTGTAATCAATTGTTTTTAAACAAAGAATAACGGCTTCGGATTTTTGAAATAAATTATCTTTTGAATCGATTACAATCACACTATTTTTAAGCTTTATTTCGGAGTAATTTTTCTTTATGTAAATACTATCGAATGTTGTAAAGTGTATTTTATAATCTTTATCTTTTTTTGCGATCCATTTCACAAAATTGTCACACAATATGCAGTAACCATCAAAAACTATGATAATATTTCCATCACTTATATCCATAATTTAAATTTGCATACTAGTTGTTAAATTGAATAGTAACATAGTAGTTTCTAGGTGGAGAGGGAATAATTCCAGGTCCCGGATAAGCTGTCGCTCTGCGAGTGAAATATGATTTATTTAATACATTATTTACTCCTAATTCAAGTTTTACTTTGTTTAATTTACAGTTCATAGAAAAGTCCATTATATTGTAGTTTGGTATCTTTCCAATCACTCCACTCAGATTAGATTCTATTGCATTTGAAGAGTCTGAGTATTGATCAGAAATATAAGAATATTGTAAATAGCTTGTAAAATTTTTAAATCCAAATTTTATACCAGCTTTAAAATTTATATTAGGAACAAACTCAACTTTTTTTCCTTCAACACCTGATTCATTTGAGCTTATATACTCTGAGTTTAATAATGAAAAGTTTGAAAATAGATTCAAGTTATACTGATTTTTATTAGAAAAAATATCTCTAAGATTGATGTCAGCTATCCCCTCAACTCCGTAAATTATTGCTTGCCCAGTATTAGTTCTAAAAGCTTTGACATTGCCATCTTCCAATGCTTTTTGGATAAACCCAATTCTGTTATCATAGTTTATTACAAAACCGCTAATGTCGTAATTTATTAAATTCTTTAGATTTCCTCTAGTGCCAATATCAAATGTAAAGCCAGATTCGTCGTTGATGTCTGGATCAATTGCATATGCAGGGTTTACAGTGCTTATATCAGAAAAAGTGACAGAACGGTAATTTTGAGACGTATTTAAATAGATTTCTAGTGATGAATTATACTTATAACTAAAACCAATACCTGATAATAGAAAAATGCGTTTATTTGTTCTGTTTTCATTGAAACTTTCATTTGATATTACGTTGAATGCAGCATCAAGTAAAATTTGTTTATAAGATCCAATACTCTTTGTGTTTATGTACTCAAATCTAAACCCAGGCGTAATAGAAAGCTGGTCATTTAATTTAAAAATGTTTTCTCCAAAAAACGAGAAGTTTGTGTTTGGATAATCATATTTCGATTGGTTATTGTAATATGGATATAAATCATTGTAAAATTTAAAATCAGGGTCTTTCCCTGCAGATCCTGGCCCTTGATTAGAACTATTATTTGATTTGTAGTATTTTAGACCAAATAAAAAAACAGCATTTTTTTTAAAGAAACTATATTCCCTTAAAAGTTTTGATTCAAAGCCGAAATTATTGAAATTTCCTACTATTAGGTCTCTCTCATCATTAGAATCTATCTGCGAAACTCTGTTGACTCTAAAACCGATTGCTTTTCTGCTTGCATCAAGACCAAAGAATTGAAAAGAAAAATTTGTTTTATCGTTTATTTTCTTAAGAAGTTTAATATTGTAAAGTAACCAATCTACATTGAACCAATTTCTGCTCCTTATGCTTTGTAATGGGTCCTCTTTGAACATCTTATCGTCAAGCCCTCCAGCTTGTTGAGATAAATAACTCAAATAGGTTAGTTCTAGAGCTAAATTGGTAGTGGAGTTAAAATCATAATAAATGTTTAAATATGAATTTGCTGATTCAAATTCAGAGTTTGGTCTAAATCCTTGACCTTGTTTTTGATTATAAAAAGCATAATAGCTAAAATTCCCCAATGACCCACTGGCTTCAGTGAAATTTGTAAATAAATTAAAACTTCCAAAAGTATTTCTAAGTTTAAAGTTTAATTTTTTTTCCTTTTTAGGTTTTTTAAAGACAAAGTTTACTAGCCCCCCAAATTGTGTTCCATATTGTAGCGATGCTGCACCTCTTATAATTTCAATTCGATCTAGTGCTTCTGAAGGTGGGGTGTAGTAACTTTCTGGATAACCCAAAACATCTGCACTAATATCATATCCATTTTGACGTGTATTAAAGTTTGAAGTTCTATTAGGGTCTAAACCCCTACCACCAATATTTAATTGTAGGCCCGCATCATCATTTTGGAATATGTTTAATCCAGGAACTTGCGAAAAAATTTGTCTTGCATTATTTGTTGATAGATTAGCAAGACTTTCACCCATTAATATAACCTCATTTTTTTTTCCTGAATTGATTGAAGTTCCTTCGTAATCTTTTAATCTTTTCAGTGAAAATATTTTAGAGTTTCTTGCGATAACCTCAACTTCAGTTAAGATTTTATTTATTGGCTTTAATTTTAAAACAGCTCCATCTTGAAGATATAACGATTCGATTTCTAAAATATCATATCCATAATAAAATAGTGTTAAATTATCCTCGATGTTATCGATATATGCGCTTACTTTTCCATCTGAATTTGAGATTTCAATTAACCCAAGATTTCTATTATAAACTTCAACTCCTTCAATTGGTAGTTCTGAAACACTATCAACAATGAAAAAGTCAAGCTGACGCTCTTGCGCAGTTATAATTGCTGATACAAGAAAGAAAAATAGTTTATTGCTATAATTTAATAATCTCATGTGGATATGGATTAATCCAATCTTTGTGTAAAATGGAGTTTTTAATTCCATATAAATTAGTTTTAGGGTCAATTAAACGTTCACTCTTTCTTCCATTAAGTGTTGCAAAAGCATCTACATAAACTTCAACATTGTTCATTCCTTTTTCTGAATAGTAATCACCTAAAAATTGAGCAAATTCGACAATAAAATCTGGTTGAAAGCTCATTTGTTTTTCTTGAAAAGGAGTTAAAAAATCTTCATTGTTAACATAAAACTCTTGATTGTCATCAGAGCTTTTAATTCTAAAATCAGTATGACCTCTTTTTTCAACTAACATTACCCTCCATGAAAATCGATAGCCTTGTTCTGTCCAAAACAGTTCGCCTGGATAAAGTTTATAACGTAGTGGAATTAAAATTTGCATTAATAAAAATCCAGCAATTATGTACAGTGAATTTCGACTATGATTTAAAATTTTTGGTTGCTCAATCTTTTCTTTAAGGTCTTTATATATTCCGGTCTTATCGAATAACCTTCTTAGAAATAAAATGATTTGGTCATGATATGAATAATTAAAGAAAATAAGGCAGCTAATAATCATTATGTAAGGGAACATTCCAATAGCAGGAAATAAAACTTTAGTCAGTACATGAAAAATTACAACTAAAAAAAATGCAAACCATCTAGTCCGTTTAATAAATAGCAGGAAAGGAATTAAACAATCATATAACATCCCCCCCCAACTCATTGTGTAATGAACCCATTTTTTTTGTAATAATTCACCAATTAATGGAATGTCATAACTTCCTTGAAGCCAGATTTTTAAGGGTTGAGCATGAATAAGCCAGTCATAATTAATTTTTGCAAAACCTGCATAGAAATAAACTATGCATAACATTACCTTAATTGAATCCACACTCCATCTCGGAATTAGTTTATCCTTATTATTCTTAAAAGAATCGATGGAAAAATAGTTGGCAGCTGGCAAAAAAATCAACATAAATGCCAATATGCTAATCAAATAATAATGATTAAGATATGTCGTTTTGTCCATCAACTCTATGTATGTAAAGCTCAAAAAAAGCATTATTGAGGATAACTTATACTTATAGCCCAATGCAAAACCCAGTGATGACAACATACATAATATAAAGATTAAGTATGTATAGTTTCCAACAGGCTTGACCCAAGAAAAGCCCAAATATGAGAAATGAAATATTGGATCTAGATAAAGCGATTTAATCCATCCATTAGACCAAAAGCGGAGAATACTAAAAAAAATTAATAATCCGAATGCAATTCTAAATATTACAAGAGGACTAGGAGAAGTTTTTGAGTTTATGTAATTGTTTAAACTATTTATGTTCATAAACTTTAGTCACCGTCAGCATCCATGTAGTCGACGCTTATATCCATTATAGAAATCATATCAGTTTTTAACAGAATAACTCCTTCTTGTAATTCTTGAAAAACTTCTAGAAGTTTCAAATTATCATTCTCGACTATTTCTGAAAAATTATCCTCTAATAATTGCATTTTTGTATTTGCATCCCTGAAAGCATCTAAAATGGAGTTTGATAGTAAATTTTGACCCTCTAGGTAATCTAAGTATGATTTAAAGCTATCACCATCAATATTATTGGAAATCTTGCTTTTACCGATAAAGAAATTACTACAAGCCTCAAGAGCTTCGATAGCAAGAATTTTAGATAAATTTTTAGCATAGAAAGCTTCAACATTTTGAGGGCGCTTTAATGCCCATCTACCGGCGGGTATACCAAATTTATTTGTTCTTAGACCTTTTTCATAGTAATAAACATAATCATTAACAAGCATATTTAAACTTGACGATGAGTTGTTGCCATAAGAATTTACAAATTCAGTTCTATTAATTTTCCAGTCCTCAATGACAGTTGATGTATTGTAAATCATCTTGTTTACAATTATATTTAAGTAGGCAAGTGAATTGTTATTCTGATTTGAATAAGTTAAAAGGATTTCATTGTCATTATCGCCCAATCCAAATAACATGTAATCTAATGCAGGAAAACCTTGGGCTGAATATTCATTTTGACCTGAATCTAAATCCAAATCAACTTTAGTCATATTAAGATGAATTCGCGATATATTTGATGGATAAATATTCATTTTCTGGGGGTAATAAATCTCCTCAGCTTTTCCAATATTAAACATTTCGACGTGTTGCCATGATCTGTATGCATCAAAAAAGCTCTGTCGTAAATTTGTAAGGGAAGTTAGATCCAGCTCCTCAGATAAAGAGTCCAGATCGTTTTTCAATTCATTTAGTTTTTCTTCCAAATCATAAAAGGAAGGTAAAATGATGTTGTCTGTGAGGTTAACAAGCATTGCTTGTCTATCAAAATCATCATCAACAGGGTTACCACTTGTATTTTCTGAAGCACATGAAAATAAAAGTGTTAAAAATAACACGTTAAGTATCTTTTTCATAGCGATACAAAAGTAACAAACAGAAAATAAATTTTCTGTTTGTTACATAAATTAATTATGAGAACATATTTAAATATCAAATCTTGATTTGATTTCATCATGCATGTTTAAAATTACACTTGGTTCTATTGTATAGAAATTATCAAGTTGTTCAAGGAAAGTATCAACTTCTTCTTTATTAAAGTAGGGTTCATCTTCGCCGTTATTTGTAAATTGTAAGCTTAAAACAAAACCGTATCCTTCTGAAAGGCCATGGAATGATTCCCTTCGATCACTATTACTTGAAATCTTAGTGTAGGCACTTTCTAAGTAATGTACAGCATATTGACCAATAACTTTTGACAGCTCTTGCTTAATTATTTTTGCTTGGGCTTCACGTTCCGTATAATTTTTTGCAATTATGGCAGCTCTTCCTCTTATAAATGCTTGATACACTTTTTCTGCAATTCCCGGATGGTAGTTTTCATCTGCTTTTATAAAGTATTTCATTAACAAATTACCGGATGATTCACCCGAGGCTGGTAAACCAAAATTTAAAGTAACATCGTTCACCTGTCCATAGAGATACCCAAATCCTTCATCCCATTTATGTTCCATATCAGTGTAGTTTTTATCCCCAGAAAGTGTTTCATTATTGTTGTCCTCTACTTTTGTACCCGAGTCTAGTTGGTCTGGATGTATATAATTGTTAATTATTTGGTCTAAACAAAATGCTCCAATTAGCCCTTTAAAAAATAGTTGATCTATTTCATGACCATTTTCAGTAAAATGATAATTACCATATTGTCCAGCATTTCCATTCGATGCATCAGAAGCCCAGTTGGGAATAATTTTTTCTGTATAGTCTGCTAGCAGTTGTACAAATTGAGCTTTAGTCAAGGCATTCCCTCTTAATGTTGAGGCTGATGTTTTTGAGCCTATAATTTTTGAAGTTCCATTTAATTTTTCATCTGAGAATCCTGCAGAAGAACCATTTTCTCCTTGGAACATTTTGTTTAAGTCACTTAATGTGAATGAATTGTCATTTAGTGCGTTATAAAGTTCATCACTTTGATTGAGTCTTGTAGTTTGCCCTGAGTAACTTACAGAAGAAATTCCATTTCTTTCGAAATAGTATGTTTCTGGGACAATTACTTCATTTTCTAAATTATTCTGATGATCGTTTTTTTCATCATCTCCACAAGAAGTAATTATTAGTATTGTTGTTAAGAGAATTGTAAAATTAAATTTCATATTATTATTATTTAGACTAATTAAAAACAGTACAAACCTACATAAACCTATTTGAATAAAAAAATTATTTAGAATAATTTTAAATTAATATATTTGAAACAAATTAAACTAAGATGAAAACTAAATTACATGCTATTCTAACTGTATTACTAGGGTTATTTTTTATTTATAAAGGGGTAGATAAAATTCCAATCAAATTAAAGCCTGTTTCTAAAGAGCAAATTTTTGAAACAATTATTGAAAAGGAATCCTATGAACCTCCAGTCGGATACAACATAACAATGAATACTATGCGACAGTCTGGATTTTTACGAATGATTTCGTTTTTTCAAATAGTTGCAGGTTTATTAATGTTTTTCCCCAAAACTAGATTATTAGGATTATTATTTTTATTACCCATGATTTTCAACATCTTTTTTATGCATGTTTTTTTTGACAATAGAATGGATGAAAATATAGTAACCGGCGGTTTACTAGTATTGAACTTACTATTGTGCTCTTTTTATAACAAAAGGATTCAATTAATATTGATTGATAAATAAAACGATTTTTCATTTCCTACTAAATGTATTTAAAGACACTGGGACTAATTCAGACACATTTTAGTATATTTGCATGCAACTAATTTTAAACTAGTTGCTATGTCAAAACAATCATCAAAAATCATTAGAATGGGTTTAACTTACGATGATGTTTTGTTAGTACCTTCCTATTCTGAGGTGCTACCACGCGAAGTTAATATTCAATCAAAATTTTCAAGAAATATTCCTTTAAACGTACCCATTGTATCTGCTGCAATGGACACCGTTACTGAAAGCCAAATGGCCATTGCAATGGCTCGTGAAGGAGGGATTGGGGTTCTCCACAAAAACATGACTATCGAAGCCCAAGCTGAAAAAGTTCGAAAAGTTAAACGTGCTGAATCAGGGATGATTATTGACCCGGTCACATTGCCGACAACTGCTCTTGTATCTGACGCACAAAATCTTATGACAGAATATCGAATTGGCGGAATACCCATTGTGGATACAAAAGGCAAGTTAGTTGGAATTGTAACTAATCGAGATCTGCGTTTTGAAAAAAATGAAGCTCGCCCAGTTATAGAGGTTATGACTTCCGAAAACTTGGTTACCGTTCATGAAGGCATTTCGATGTCTGATGCTGAGGAAATTTTACAGGCACATAAAATTGAAAAACTCCCTGTTATTGATAAAAATAACCGACTTGTTGGTTTGATTACTTTCAGAGATATTACAAAAGTGAGTTTAAAACCACATGCCAATAAGGATAGCTTTGGTCGCCTTCGCGTGGCCGCTGCAGTTGGTGTCACTAGAGATGCTGTCGAACGTTGCGCAGCTTTGGTCAATGCCGGGGTAGATGGTGTAGTGATTGACACAGCTCATGGCCACACACAGGGCGTTGTCAATGTACTTAAGCAAGTAAAAAAAGAATTTAAAGATTTAGATGTCGTTGTTGGTAATGTAGCAACAGCCGATGCTGCTACCTTTCTAGCTGATGCTGGAGCTGATGGGGTGAAAGTAGGTATTGGGCCAGGTTCGATATGTACAACTCGTGTCGTTGCAGGGGTTGGCTATCCACAGTTTTCAGCGATTCTAGAAGTTTCGAAAAGTTTATCTAAAAAAGAGATTCCCTTGATTGCAGATGGCGGGGTTAGATACACAGGTGATATTGTAAAAGCCGTTGGAGCTGGGGCACAGTCGGTTATGTTGGGTTCTATGCTAGCAGGAACCAAAGAATCGCCTGGAGAGACCATAATTTTTGAGGGTAGAAAGTTTAAGTCTTATCGTGGGATGGGATCGGTAGAGGCCATGCGGGAAGGAAGTAAAGACCGTTATTTTCAAGACGTAGAGGATGATATCAAAAAACTTGTCCCAGAGGGAATCGTTGGCAGAGTACCTTATAAGGGAGAGTTATTTGAAAGTATCCACCAGTTTGTAGGAGGACTTCGTGCTGGTATGGGATACTGCGGGGCTAAGGATATTCCTGTACTTCAAGATAAGGCAAGTTTTGTTCAGATCACCTCCTCTGGGATTCAAGAAAGTCACCCTCACAATGTAGCCATTACAAAAGAGGCACCCAATTATTCTCGATAACCCAATGAAGCTCATTTATCTTTATTTATTCCTATTTTTTTCTGCGTGCAGTTTGCCAACAAATGAAGAATCAAGTGCAGTAGCTAGAGTAGGGGAAAACTACTTGTTTATCTCTGATTTACAAGATCAAATTAGCCCAAGATACAATGGTGATAGTTTACAAATTACGAATCGTTTGATTAACGATTGGGCGGAGCAGTTATTATATCTTAAGAAGGCAGAAATCAATTTGAGCTCGACTGAAAAAAATCAGCTCGATGAATTGGTAAGTACCTATCGCAACGACTTGTATGTCAAAACTTATAAGGATAAGGCAATCCATTCTATTCTGGATTCTGTAGTTAATCCCGAAGAAATTCGAGATTATTTTGAACAAAATAAAGCCAATTTTAGAACCAATAAAGACTTATTGCGGGGTCGTTATGTTCGGATTCGAAATGAAAATTATAATCTGCGTACCATTCGTCGTAGTCTTCGGCGATTTAATGATGCTGACAAAGTTTTTTTAGACTCAATTGCCCTTCAGTTTACTACCTACTCGATGAATGATTCAATATGGGTTCAGGCCTCTCAATTTTTTAATCGATTACCATCGATTACTGAAAGACGTTATAAAAATTTCTTAAAAAATGACACTTTCTTTGAATTACAAGATTCTTTAGAAGTATATTTGGTGGTGGTTGAAGAAGTTGTTTTGCGCAATGACTTGGCTCCGTTGGAATATGTTACGCCAACGCTAAAGCAAATTTTAATCAACAAAAGGAAATTAGAATTAATGCGCCAATTTGATAGAGAAATTATTGAAGAGGGATTGCGTCAAAACATCTACGAAGTATATGAATAAGCGGTTTTTTAATCTTTGCGTATTATTTCTTTTTGGCAACTTTGTTTCGAGTTATGCCCAAACGGATACCATTGTAACGCCTACAAGAATTAAAATTGACGGGGTTGCTGCTGTCATTGGAGATTACGTGATTCTTGACTCTGATGTCGACAAGGCCTATATAGACTTAGAATCTCAAGGAATTCCAACTTCAAACATCGAAAGATGTAGTCTTTTGGGTAAGCTTATGGAAGACAAACTCTATGCGCATCATGCCGAACAAGATAGTATCACGGTAAGTGATTCAGAAATTAATGATTATGTTGGAAGAACCATAGACTATTTTGTACAAGAACTAGGGAGTATGGAAAAGGTTCTTGAATTCTATAAGAAAAAGGATGAACAAAGCTTTCGAAGCGAACTTTTCGATATCAATCGAGTTCAACAACTTTCACAGAGGATGCAATCTAATATCGTTGAAGAAATCGAAGTAACTCCAGATGAAGTTCGAACTTTTTTTGATAAAATTCCAAAAGATCAGCGTCCTGTTTTTGGTGCAGAACTTGAAGTCGCCCAAATTGTTATTGAACCTACTCCTACAGAGTCCGAAGTTGAACGAACAATTCGACTGTTGGAGACCATGCGCAACGATGTATTAGAAAATGGCTCAAGCTTTGCATCCAAAGCAATTCTATACTCCCAAGACCCCGGCTCAAGATCTCGCGGTGGAAGATATACGCTCGATCGAAAACGTCCAGTGATGGTGAAAGAGTTTAGAGATCAGGCATACCGACTAAGAGAAGGAGAAGTGTCTCAACCCTTTCAAACAGACTTTGGATGGCATATTGTTACCGTGGATAAAATTCGAGGGCAACTCATTGACGTTCGACACGTACTTCTTGTTCCTGAGATTTCTGCCAAGGAGCTGAAAGATGCAAAAGATAAATTGGATCTAATTCGCAAAAGGATTCAGGATGGAGAAATTGCTTTTGTCGACGCAGCACTAGAGTTTTCAGATGACAAAGAAACTGCTGCCAATGGAGGCGTTTTGATCAATCCCACGTCTGGAGATACCAGATTTGAGTTGACTAAACTCGATCCAGCCATATACAACCAAATCTTGAATTTAGATGAGAACCAAATTTCTCTCCCAGTTCTTGATGAAGATCGATCAGGAAATAAAAAATATAAGATTTTAAAGGTGACCAACCGTTATGATCAACATCAAGCAGATTTTGCTACAGATTATGTCAAAATTAAGGACTTAGCTTTAAAGGAAAAACAGTTGGACGCGATACAAAATTGGATGGCTGAGAAAATTGATGATACATTTGTCAATGTGAATCGCTCCTACAGGGATTGTGATTTCTCCAATAAATGGGTTCAGTAATCCCACAAGTAACTCAAAGCAACTAGCCAATATCGTTTCACAATTATTTTTTGATGATTTTCTAGTATTAATTACGCCATCAAAAGCTTGATTGACAGTAGGATAATTGTTTGCTATGCCTTAATTTTGTAAACAAAAATAAGCTATGGAACAAGCCATAAGATTGGTTCGTTTTTTGTTTTCTAATCGACTTACAGCAGTTTTATTTATCGTTTTTTGTGTTGCGATGGCTGTTGGGACTTTTGTAGAAAGTATTCACAATACAGCAACGGCAAGAATTTGGGTCTATAACGCCTGGTGGTTTGAGGCAATCATGGGTGTATTTATCTTGAATTTTATTGGTAATATCAAGAAATACCGTCTTTTGCGTTGGGAAAAATGGCCAGTATTTCTTCTTCATGCTGCATGGATTTTAATTATTCTTGGTGCTTTTGTTACACGTTACTTCGGCTTTGAAGGGGTAATGCCAATTCGAGAAGGAGAAACTACCAATACATTTCTTAGCGAAAAAACATATGTCACCGTTCTAGTTGATGGTGAAAAGGATGGAAGCCTTCAGCGAAAAAAACTTCAAGATGATTTTTTGTTTGCAGAAGCTACCAACAATTTTTTTAGCTGGAAAAGTACTTTCGACACCCAAGAATTTTCAGTAGAATATGTTGATTTTATGTCAAATGCCGCTGAAGATTTGGTCGAAGATCCTGATGGGGAATTTTTTATCAAAATTGTAGAAGCTGGTGATGGGAATCGCCATGACCACTTTATTGGTTTTGGAGAGATAGTGAATATTCACAATGTTTTATTCACGCTCAATAACCCAACAGACGGCGCTATAAACATTGTATGGGACCAAGCTAATGATCGTTATACAATTGACACCCCATTTGGTGGTACAACTATGCAAATGGCAACACAAGCTCTTGAAGAGGTGCCAGTCGATTCCCAAATTCCTCTGCGTTTTCGTTCTCTCTATTCCTTGGCTGGAATGCAGTTTGTCTTTCCCGATCCCGTGATTCGGGGGTCATATCAAATTGTTAAAGACAAAGAGTCTTTTCAAGACGCTTTGACGCTTAAAATCACTACAGATAAAGAGTCGGATACTATTCAAGTTTTAGGCGCAAAGGGGTTTGTCAACGATCCCAAACAGATTTCCCTTGGTGATTTGGTTTTTTGGGTGCAATACGGTTCTCTAGAGCATGAGTTGCCGTTTGCTGTAAAGCTCAATGACTTTATTGCTGAAAAATATCCTGGGACTGAAAAAAGTTACAGTAGTTTTATGAGTAAAGTCAGTGTAGCAGACTATCCTCCGTTTGACTACGAAATCTACATGAATCATATCTTGAATCATAAAGGATATCGCTTTTTTCAGGCCTCATTTGACCCCGATGAGAAAGGGACCGTCCTGTCTGTTAATCATGACTTTTGGGGGACATGGATTACCTATATTGGCTATTTCATTCTTTATATTGGCTTACTTGGAATAATGTTTTTTGGAAAAACGAGATTCAAATCTCTCTCAAAAACTCTTGAAAAAATAAGAGCAAAAAAAGCATCTTTAACAGCCATTATTTTTTTGTTTGGCATCTCAGCTTTCTCTCAATCTCAATCTCATACTCACAAATCCACAGCAATACAAGACCTCGATTCTACTTTGATGCGTCAAGCAGTTCCGGTTGAACAAGCTGCAAAATTTGGAAAACTTGTCATTCAAGATTTAGGAGGACGTATGAAACCTGCTAATACTTTTGCTTCTGAGTTGATTCGAAAAGTGAGCAAGTCAGACACCTATCAGTCTTTAAATGCAGATCAAGTTTTGTTATCAATTCAACAAAACCCTATGCTATGGTATCAAGTCCCTTTCATTTATTTAAAGAGAGGGAATGACAGTTTGCGAAGACTCGCAGGTGTAGATGAAAGTTCTAAATATGCATCGTTTGTTGATTTTTTTGATAAGGACGGCACCTACAAGCTTGCCAAACCTTTAGAGAGTGCTTACAAAGCCGCCACACCGAATCAATTCCAAAAAGATTTTATCGAAACCGATCGTAGAATTAATCTTTTATACAGTGCGATTGAAGGTAAAATCCTTCGGATATTTCCAGTACCAGCTGATGATAATAACAAGTGGGTTTCCTTTGCTGAGGCACCTGATTTTCCATTTCAAGGAGTTGATTCTCTTTATGTGGCCAATGTCATGCCTTTATACATTGGAGCATTGCGACAAGGAGCTTATGACCAGGCTGATGAATTATTGGAAAGTATTTCTGGTTTTCAGAGGAAATATGGAAATGACATCATGCCCACAGAAGAAAAAATTGATGCAGAAATTATGTACAACCAATACGACATCTTCAAAAAGCTTTTTGCGTGGTATATGTATGTTGGAACGCTGATGTTTTTGGTGCTTATCTTTCAAATTCTTTACGATGTTCGCATTTTCGAATTTGTTGTAAAGCTATGTATTGGTCTGATCATTCTTCTTTTTGTTGCCCAAACAGTTGGGATGGGAGCACGATGGTACATTTCTGGTCATGCGCCATGGAGTGACGCCTACGAATCGATGCTCTATGTTGCATGGGCGACCGTTGGAATGGGATTGGCTTTTGGCCGCAAGTCCAAACTGACAATTGCAGCGACTGCTTTTGTAGCCTCCATGGTACTGATGATCGCACATTGGAACTGGATGGATCCTGAGATTGCGAATCTAGTCCCTGTCTTGGATAGCTATTGGTTGATGATTCATGTCGCCGTAATCGTTGGAAGTTATGGCCCATTTGCTCTGGGTATGATTGTCGGCTTTATCGCTATGATTTTGGCAATTTTAACGACCGAGAAAACAAAGAAGCGAATCCGATTAACAATTGATGAATTGACAATTGTCAATGAACTCGCACTCACCGTTGGGGTAGTGATGCTGACGATTGGGAATTTTCTAGGTGGTCAATGGGCTAACGAAAGTTGGGGAAGATATTGGGGTTGGGACCCCAAAGAAACATGGGCACTGATCAGTATTCTCGTTTATGCGTTTGTTTTGCATATGCGGTTGATTCCAGGTATGCGAAGTAAATGGCTGTTTAATCTAATGTCAGTCATCGCTTTCGCAAGCATTATTATGACCTATTTTGGTGTAAATTTTTATCTTGTAGGTTTACACTCTTATGCGAGTGGTGATAAAGTGATTACCCCTGCTTTTGTATATTATTCAATTGCTATTGTTTCTGTAGTTGGATTCATTTCTTACCTTCGATATAACAAATATTTTGGAAAAAAATCTGTTTAAAAAATGGTTCTGGTTTGCAGTCATTGGACTAGCGCTTAATGGGTTTGGATTGAGTGTTGTGGGAGAGGCGATTATTGCCAAGTTTAAAGGAGAGGCATGGTTTTTGCTTGGTACATTAGGACTTATTCTTGTAAATTCGGGCTTATGTTTTTTTGGTACAGCAGTCGGTCTTCGCTATGCAAATCGTTCCTGATTTACACATTTTGCATTGCTTCTTTTAGTGCTTTTGGGCAGGAGAATCAAGGGGATACCCCTATCTTTTCTATACCTAACAAGCCGATTTTAGGGATAATGACCAATGAAAATTCAATCGATGATTTTTCGTTTCTAAACAAGAAAGATGATCCAAATAAATCTCTTTTTGAGAAAGAACAATATTTAGATGCTTCGGCACCCTACCTCAAAAGATTGCGAAAAAGAGAGGAAGATAATGCAAATATGGGTTATCTAGGAGACACCTATTTGGGGGATGTTAACACAACTTCCAACAAAGCCATTATTGTATGCCGTGATTTTGAGTATGAGGATGGAGATCGTGTTCAAATTTTACTAAATGATGAAGTGCTTTTGCAAAACTTATTCCTCAAAAATCAATATTTCATCATGCAAATCGATTTAAAGCCAGGGTTTAATAAGTTTGATTTTAAAGCACTAAATCAGGGATCATCTGGACCGAATACGGCAGAATTAAGGGTCTTTGACGAAGATCAAAAACTACTTTCCTCAAATCAATGGAATTTATCCACTGGCGCAACGGCAACTTTTATTGTCGTAAAGCAGATGTAACTACAACCGATTCCAAAAAAAAGGGGAGTGTGTACTCCCCTAATATTTGATGTAAGATTGCTATTCCTCTATAGCTTCTTCTTCAGTGGCTTCTTCAGCAGCTTCATCTTCAGTAGCTTCTTCAGTGGCTTCTTCTTCAGTAGCTTCTTCGACAGCAACTTCTTCAGTTGTTACTTCCTCTGCTACAGTTGCTTCAGAGCTGTCTTTTGTAAAAAAGTAAATGGCCACTGCTATAGCAATGAGAACCAATACCCATAATTTATTCTTCATTTTGATTGTGTTTTTATCTACACAAATTTAAATAATTTATATAAGTTATAATTAAAATCAAATAAATTATTTCATGAGAGTGCTTAAAGTATATATTTAGTCATGGCTTCATGAAACCCCAGTTCAACAAAAATTGCTTTTAAATTCGCTTTGAAAATCACATTAACACAGGGATTACGCTGTCATCCTTTAAAGCTCCGCTTTGAAAATCACACAAACAAAAAAACGCTCAAGCAAGCTTGGCGTTTTTTCATATTGTGTGATTTATTCGTGATCGCGATAGGATTCGAACCTATGACCGTCTGCTTAGAAGGCAGATGCTCTATCCAGCTGAGCTACGCGACCTGACAAAAAACCCTTGCAAATGATTTACTTACAAGGGGTTGAGCGGAGAGACTGGGATTCGAACCCAGGCAACACTTTCGCGTTGACAGATTAGCAATCTGCTCCATTACCACTCTGGCACCTCTCCTTTGGATTACTAAATCGGAAGCAAAAATACACTATCAGTCGAAAATCGCCAACTTATTTGACGGTTCAATTGCTTCGCTTGTCAAAGTCATCGTTTTGACGCTCATTGTATTTCATAATAGCCAATACAATCAATGCAATACCAAGGAAAATATATAAGATAAACGTCATCTACTTCAGTTTAACTGCTGTCCCATAAGCCAGCATTTCAGAGGCACCTTGCGCCACTACTGAAGTCGTAAATCTGACATTGACTACGGCATCAGCTCCAAGCCTTTGTGCATCAGAAATCATCCTTTTAAGAGCTTGTTCCCTCGCATCTGCCTGCAGTTTGGTGTATTCTTCAATCTCTCCACCCACAATGTTTTTAAGGCTCGCAAAAATATCTCGTCCAATGTTTCGACTTCTAACTGTACTTCCTCGAGCAATTCCTATTGTTTCGCTTATCGTTTGGTTTGCAATTGTTTCTGTATTGGATATTTTCATATAATTTAAATGTTTTTAGTAAGGGCTTTTACAATTTTGTTATGTGCATAAAACTCTTTAAAAATGACTTTTAGCGCTGTATATGATGGAACAGCGATAATCATTCCTAGTGGACCAAATAATAGCCCGCCCACCAATATAATTATAAAAATTTCAAGCGGATGAGATTTTACAGATGTTGAAAAAACATAGGGCTGTGTCAAAAAATTATCGATCAACTGTCCAATCGTAAATCCAATAAGTACATAAATCGTTTTGGGAAGTGTGACTGATGCAAAACTGGAGTCGAGGTTACTAGTCATGGTTAAAAAGACAATTAAAACCGTGCCGATTATCGGCCCCAAAAATGGTATAATATTTAGTAGCGCACAAACAAGTGCAATCGTTACCGCATTTGGAATTCCAAATATCAGAAGTACTATGGTATAGACGATAAATAAGACCGTAATCTGAACAAGCAACCCAATGAAATACCTAGAGAGTAAATTCTTGATGGAAAAAATTGATTTTTCAACTCTCTTAATGTTTTTGTCAGCTACAAAAACCATTACCATTCTTTCCAATAACCCACTGTCTCTCAAAAAGAAAAATGAAATAAAAATCACCGAAAATACACCAATGGTGAACCCGCTGAGCCCATTAAGAACGGTATTGATGGCATCGGGTAGAAAACTATAATCAACTTCTGCCAAACTACGATCGACCCAGCTTTGCAAGTCTACCCCATAATCAAGGAGATAAATGCTAAGCTCGTTCATCAACTTTGTCGCCGTGGCTTCAAAAGCATTCACATTCAATAAGGAAAGGTTTTTGGCCTGCTCAAAAATTACAGGTAGGAGTAAGGAAACAATTCCAAAAAATGTGGTCATCAATATTGCAATGGTTGTAACAGATGATAAGGTGTTGCCAAATTTGATTCTCTTTAACAGTTGCGCAATTGGACGTCCGACTAGGGAAACAACTGCAGCGATAAGAATATAAGATAGAACCGATTGAATGGATAAAACGACTTGATACAATCCAATCAACAGAACTATGATGATAAATGCTTGTACAATAGCGCGAGTAAGTTCTTTTGGTTTCATAAACTAAATATAGGTTTTTTACGGAAATAAGAGTGATATTTTGTGACAAGCGATAATACCAGCGGTTTCTGTACGGAATCGTTTTTCTCCCAATGTTACAGCACTGACATTTGCATCGGATGCAGCTTGGATTTCTTCAAGAGTGAAATCACCTTCGGGACCAATGAAAATTGAAATGTGTTTTTCCATAAATCCAAAGTCCTCGATTGCTACTTTTTTTGTGTTTTGGCAGTGCGCGATAAAGGCTTTCCCTTTAACTTCAGTTAGCGATGTGCTAAAATCACATGCGGGATGAATAATGGGTAAATAAGTTCCCAACGATTGTTTCATTGCTGCAATTGCGATTTTTTGCAATCGCTCTTGTTTTACAACTTTTCGGTCACTTCTCTGACAAATAATTGGGGTGATCGCATGAATACCAATTTCAGTGGCTTTTTCAACAAACCAGTCCATGCGGTCATTACTTTTTGTAGGTGCAATAAAAATATGCAAATGGTAGGAATCAGCTTTGATTTCTTCGCAACGAACTATAGCAGCTTTACATATTTTGTGATCGACAGAAGTTAACGTAGCCGTAAAACGACAACCGAGTCCATTGGTGATTGCTATGGTATCTCCAACTTTTTTTCGAAGGACACGAGAAAGATGTTTACTTTCAGTTTTATCAAAATGAATTTCTGTGTCGTCTTTAGTCAGGTAAGAAAGATAAAACTGCTGCATTACAAAACCATTCTTGATTGTGCTTGGCGATTCAAGTCACCAAAGCTTTTATTTTGATATTTAAAATAGCCAGCAACAGCAATCATCGCTGCATTATCTGTTGTAAATGATAATGGCGGAATAAACACATTCCAATCGGTTTGCTTGGATAATGCTAATCGAAGACCAGAATTTGCAGAAACGCCACCCCCAATCACAATTTCTTTGATCCCCGTTTCGATTACTGCTTTTTTAAGTTTTTCAATCAAAATATTGACTAGGATGTACTGCACGGATGAACATAAATCGTTTCGGTGATTCCGAATATAGTCCTTATCCAATTTCTGTTGTTTTCTCAGATAATATAGCACACTTGTTTTAAACCCACTAAAACTGAAATCTAAACCAGGGACTTTTGGCATAGAAAAGGAAATGTTGGGCTCTCCATCTTGTGCGTATTTATCGATGTGTGGTCCTGCCGGATAGGGGAGACCAATCATTTTACCGGCTTTATCAAAAGCCTCACCAACAGCATCGTCAAGAGTCTGTCCAATCACTTCCATTCGATTTGGGCTCTTCACGAGAACCAATTGTGTATGTCCTCCAGAAACCGTAAGTCCGATAAATGGAAATGAGGGATTGGGAATCGATTTTTCAAAGTGAACAAGTAAATGGGCTTGCATGTGATTGACTTCAATGAGGGGAACATTCAACGACATAGCCAATGATTTGGCAAATGAATTTCCAACAAGTAATGAACCAATCAGCCCTGGGCCAAGCGTGTAAGCCACTGCATTTACTTCTTTTTTGTCGATATTTGCTTTTGAAAGTGCTTGGTCGACAACAGGAATAATGTTCTGTAGGTGCGCACGAGCAGCAAGTTCGGGGACTACGCCTCCGTACTCTCTGTGCACGTCCTGGCTAGCAACTATATTTGAACGAATATGCCCATCTACGAGGACAGCAGCTGCCGTGTCGTCACATGATGATTCGATTCCGAGTATAATAGGCATGATTCTTGTTTGGCAAGCAAAGTTAATACATAGATTTGACCCAAAAACACTGGCGTAACGTAAAAAAAATAACGGTGATGAGTTTTACTCTTGCCGTGCTAACACTTGCCTTGTTTCTTTCCCCTTTAGGCCAGTCTGCTGTCAATTCTTGGCTGAAAAATAAATTTATAAACGATTTTGATGTCGAGCTTTCTGTAGGTGCCCTTTTTATCAATCCTGTAGGAATCACTTCATTTACCGATTTTTTGATTCGGGATCATCGAAACGACACTTTAATTTTTGTCGATTATTTTGAGTTTGAGTCCTATCACTTTGACGATTTGATTTCGAACAGTATTCATCTGGGAGATGTTACCGTTGATTCCTTGTTTCTTAACCTTGTAAAATACAAGGAAGAAGATCAATCCAACCTCGATATTTTCATCAAAAAGTTAAAGCCTGATAACACAAAATTAAGACGCCTTAGTGCGAGCACCATTCAGCTTAACGAAAGCAAGGTTCAATTTGTGGATTTGAACAAAGCAGATTCTACCAAGCTACTTTTTTCAAACATCAACACCAGACTGGATGATTTAAATTTCAATCTCAATAATTTTTCAACAAGTATTGAAGAAACGAGTTTTTATGCTGACCATCAAAATGTTCAGGTGACAGCTTTTGAATCATTATGCTTCTTCAATTCTGGCCGAGCTGAATTTCAAAACTTACGGCTAGTCACCCCACACTCTCAGTTTACAACCGACATTTTGATGCGCTATTCTAAAAATGGATTACGCAATATTTACGAAGATGTTTTTATTGAAGCTGAGCTGCAAGAATCTTTTATTGGATTACAAGATCTTCACTTTTTAGTTCCAAACCTACTCAGTACGGAAACCATTTTTATGGACCAACTTGTATTTTCTGGAACGCCAAGTCAATTTTCTATCGATTCTTTTCGTCTTAACTATGAGAAAAGTAACTTTTTGGGTTCATTCTATTTGAATTCTTCTAGCTCATCCAAGCTTACTATTCAAGAATTCTCTTTAAACCCGAAAGACATTGAAACTCTTTTCCCAAGTCTGGAAAAATCTAGTATTGACTTCTTAAAACGATTTGAGAAAACGAATATCAGCGGAACACTTGCCAGTCAATCTGCTAATCATAAACTAAACCTTTTGGTTGATTCACGTTTAGGTCCATTGCAATTTAATTTTGATTTTTTTCAAAAAGGAAGCCAAATGAACCCTTTTTATAAGGGTCAAATCCGAGCGAGTCAATTTAACATCGGTAAACTGCTCAACCAACCCGATCTCGGAACTACGGATGCATTATTATTTGCACAAGGGAAAGGACTTCAGTTTGACCAGCTCAACACAAAACTGTATGGACAATTTTCATCCTTTTTATTTCGTGAAAACAAACTCGATACCATTTCAGTAGACATTGATTTGAATCGAAATCGAGCTTTGGGTTTAGTCAATATCAGTGATGCTGATGTAAAGCTGTCAATCCAAGGTCAATTTGAAGCGAATGACTCAATACAGAAGTTTTCAGCAATTGCAGAAGTAAATCAATTAGAACTTCAATCTTTTCAGTCGTCAAAATCTTTTGGAAACAGAACGCTTTCGGGCAATTTTGAACTCATTGGGCAAGGGACTCAAATCGATAATTTTATTGGAGATATTAACGTAGAGTCTGTTCAAATCCGCTCAAAAGATAAACTGATTTCATTTAAGGATTTTAGCATACAGTCCAGGGTGAATAAAGACTTACGTTTTTTCAATATCAGATCTGAAGATGTTGTTAACGGTTTGATTTATGGGAGGTTTGAATTTTCGGATCTGAACAAAATGATAAAGAATTCATTCGGAAGCTACTTTTCGTCATACAAGCCAATTAAGCTTGACCCTTCGAAATTTGTCAACTTTAACATCAATTTCAAAGAAAAATTACTCAAAGCGTTAAGTGATGATATCGAGATTGATGACAATTCTTTTTTTCGCGGAAAGCTAAGTGCGAATGTGAACGAAGTTGCTTTTCAGTTTGATGTTCCCTATTTACGGTATGAAAACAAAGTTTTTTCTCAAATGCAGGTGACATTGGATAATGACAACCCATTGTATAAATCCTTCATAAACATTGAGGAATTCCAAGGAATGGGTATAAATCTGAGCCAATTTCAACTCATCAATACAGTCATAAATGACAGACTGCATTTTAGAGCTGAATACAATAGTAATTCTTTGCTAAATGAGGTCAATTTTTATTCCACATTGAATGCCAACCAGGAACTGGAATTTGGTATTCAACCATCAAAGATCTCATTTCAGGGCAAGCAATGGCAGGTGAACCACTTGGACAAACGAACCAGCTCTTTACGTGTGTCTTCAAAAGGAGTACAACTTGATTCAACTGTATTTTCAAATATGGAATCTGCCCTATATCTATCTTTTGACCAACAAAAAACACAGCGAGTCCAAGCGATTTTTGAGAATATTGATCTTTCCGATATTATTGCCCCGAAGCCTAAGAGAGTTGTTAGTGGGATTACCAACGGTAGGCTTGATATTAGCGTAGATAACAACAAATTTGGTGGAGAGGCAAATCTGAAGATTGACTCTTTATCATTAAATGACTCTTTTTTAGGTGACGCTGCCTTTAGTTTGAGTTCTATTCAAGATGCCTATCGGCTATCTTTCAATTCAGTAGATAATGATGTTGAAACGAGCTCTATTGAGGGTTCGGTGTTTTTTCAAAATGGCAATAATTTAGATTTAAATGCTACTTTTCAGAAATTTCCTGCTTCTACTCTTGACCGTCTTATTGGGAATGCCTTGACCGACGTTGCAGGGAATATAAATGGGTCAATTTCGATCGGGGGAAAGTGGAATCAGCCCATGTTTCACGGAGAATTATCCTTAGACCAATTTAGACTATCTGTTCCTTATTTGAATGTTGGGTATCGCTTTACAGATGGGTCAAAGCTTATTATAAATCCCGAGTCTATTCAGATTAGCCCCACTCGATTAATGGATGAAGGCAGCTCGACTACAGCAAATTTTGAAGGATCAATTTCCCATCAAAACTTTAGTTTTTTTACTCTAGACATGAATCTATCTAGTCAAGGTCTTCTGGTTTTAGACACAGATAGTAGTTTTGATAACTACTATTACGGAAAAGCATTTCTTGATGGTTCTGCTCATATTCATGGTCCAGCTCAAACCTTAACTTTTGATGTTACAGGCCAATCTGCAATGGGAACAAATATTGTCATTCCAGTTGATAACACGCCTAGCATAGAGGACGTTTCATATATACGGTTTGTCGAAAAAAATAAGCTGAGTGAAAAAGGGGGGCTCCTTCCCTCGTCATCGGAAATCAAAGGGCTAGCTCTTAATTTCGACTTATCAATTACGCCAGATGCAGAACTAGAACTCGTGATAGACAGCGATACGGGAAGCACATTGAGTGGTTCTGGATTAGGAAGTATACTTATGGAAGTCAATACGGATGGAATTTTTAGTGTATGGGGAGATTTCATTGCCCTAAATGGTATCTATAGTTTCAAAAATTTAGGTATACTGGAAAAGGAATTTATTCTCCAACCAGGTGGGACAATTGTGTGGAATGGCAATCCACTTGATGCCGAATTAAATTTACAAGCCATTTATGAGGTGCCTGGCGGGGCAAATCCAGCAATCTTGCTTGAAAACCCAGGTTTAAATAGAAAAATTCCTACCGATGTGAAAATTTATTTATCTGGAAGTATTATGCAACCTGAAACGCCGAGTTTTTCAATCGATTTTCCCAACACATCTGCAAATGTTCGAAACGATCTGACTTATAAACTCAATGATGAGGAACGCAGGCAAATTCAAGCCATATCTCTTCTTTCCCAAGGCGTTTTTATCAGCGACTTATCATTATCTGCGATATCAACACAAACCCTGACGAATAATCTGTTTCAGAAAGCCTCTGGTGTTTTTGAATCGATTTTTTCTGGGGATGGAGATAAGCTGAAGTTAGGTCTAGATTATTTGCAGGGGGATCGAAATGCTGAAGCGACTGCCCAAACAAGAGATCGATTGGGCCTCACTCTAGTGACCCAAGTTTCGGAACGACTGCTGATCAACGGTAAACTCGGTGTTCCCTTTGGTGGAGTTGAAGAAACCATAATTGTGGGAGATGTGACAATCGAATTTTTATTAAGTAAAGATGGGGCTTTGCGCGCACGTGTATTTAACAGAGAAAATGAGTTTCAATATTTTGGTGATGAACTCGGATATACGCAAGGTATCGGGTTGTCGTACCGTGTTGGCTTTGATGATTTTAAATCTTTGATTAAAAAGATTATAAAAAAGAGTGCGATTTGATGATAGAGTGCTAATTTAAACTGCATTATTCATTGTGTTTTTTTTAAATTAACAATTTCTAGCATTCTCCATGTTTTCAGAAATTTAGTTTGTAATTTCGCCATTCCATTATGGCAGTAAGTCCAAAACATATCGCTGTTCTAACCTCTGGGGGGGATGCTCCTGGAATGAACGCTGCCATTCGATCGGTCGTTCGGAGTTGTTCTCATTTTAATATTAAATGTTCTGGGGTATATCGTGGTTATCAAGGTCTTATTGAAGGAGATATTAGACCTTTAGATGCTCGTAGCGTTAACAACATTATCAATAAAGGAGGTACAAAGTTAAAATCTGCTCGCTGCCTTGACTTTCACGATAAAGAGGGTAGAGCTAAAGCATCTGAAAACCTTAAAAACCTTGATATCGATGCTTTGATTGTCATTGGAGGAGATGGAAGCTTTACAGGGGGAATGATATTTGAGCGCGAACATAAAATCCCTGTCATTGGAATCCCTGGAACAATAGACAATGATATTTTTGGTACCTCACACACGATTGGGTACGACACAGCACTGAATACAGTAGTTGATGCCATTGATAAAATTCGAGATACAGCGATTTCTCACAATCGTCTGTTTTTTGTTGAAGTCATGGGTAGGGATGCGGGTCATATCGCATTGAATGTTGGTATTGGAGCAGGTGCTGAAGAAATTTTAATCCCAGAAGAGAACCTTGGTCTGGATCGACTTTTAGAATCTTTGCGTAGAAGTAAAAAATCAGGAAAGTCATCTAGCATTGTGGTTGTAGCTGAAGGGGATAAAATAGGTAAAAATGTCTTTGAACTTGCGCAACACATCGAAGAAAATTTACCCGATTACGAAGTCAGAGTTTCTGTTTTGGGACATATTCAACGTGGTGGTACGCCTTCTTGTTTCGATCGTGTACTGGCTAGCCGTATGGGACTCAAAGCGGTAGAGTCACTCATCGATGGGATAAGCTGTCATATGGTTGGAATTCAAAATGGTGAAATGATCTTAACTCCACTACACAAAGCAATCAAAGGAAAGTCAGAAATCAAGAGAGAGCTCATTAGAGTTTCTGATATTATGACACTTTAAAATTAAATCAACTCAAAAACACACTATGTCAACACTCAAATTAGGAATTAACGGATTTGGAAGAATTGGAAGAATGGTTCTTCGTGCATCGCTACAAAACGATAATGTTGAGGTCGTAGCCATCAATGACTTGCTCGACGTCGACCACCTTGCATATCTTTTAAAATACGATTCTGTACATGGAACCTGCACCGCTACAATCGAGATTGAAGATGGTCACCTTGTTATTGATGGTAAGACAGTCCGCATAACTGCGGAGCGAGATCCAAAAAACCTAAAATGGGATGAGGTTGGCGCTGAAATTGTTGCAGAATGTACAGGTATTTTTACCACTTTAGAAAAAGCCCAACTTCATATTGATGGGGGTGCAAAAAAAGTAGTCATATCTGCGCCATCTGCTGATGCGCCAATGTTTGTAATGGGTGTGAATCACATGGATGCAAAATCTCGAGATATGATTGTTTCTAATGCCTCATGTACAACAAACTGTCTTGCGCCACTTGCCAAGGTGTTGCATGACAACTTTGGAATTGCAGAGGCATTGATGACGACTGTACATGCGGTCACAGCTACCCAAATGACAGTTGATGGCCCTTCACGAAAAGATTATAGAGGAGGTCGTTCGTCCCTTCTTAACATTATTCCTGCGTCGACAGGAGCTGCTAAAGCAGTTACCAAGGTTATTCCTTCTCTAGTAGGCAAAATTACGGGAATGGCATTTCGTGTGCCTACCGCAGATGTCTCTGTTGTTGACTTAACGGTCAAACTTGAGAAAAGTACAAGTTACGATGAGGTGATGTCTGCACTTGAAGACGCTTCCAACGGTGAGATGGCAGGTATTCTTGGGTTTACAAAAGAACTCGTTGTCTCTCAAGACTTTATCGGGGATGCAAGAACATCAATTGTTGATGCCAACGCGGGGATTCAGCTCAATGAAACCTTCTTCAAAATCGTATCATGGTATGACAATGAAGCTGGGTATTCAAACAAGTTAATCGATCTAGCGCTTCACGTTCGTTCATTATAATCATTACATATGAGACTAATTGTTGACAGTGGATCAACAAAAACAGATTGGATTGCTATTGATGACTCTGGCAATATTTTGTTTGAAACCCAGACCCTCGGCTTAAATCCACAGGTCCTTTCAGAAGCTATAGTTGAGGAACGTATTATCAATAACTATGAGCTATATCGTATTCGAAACGAAGTCGATTCAACATTCTTTTATGGTGCAGGCTGTGGAACTGAGCCGCCCCGTAAATTAATGGAGGGTGTATTAAAGAGCATTTTTCAAAATTCAACGATTTCTGTAAAAGAAGACACCTATGCGGCGGTTTATGCAATTACAGATCCTGGAGAGCCAAGTATCGTTTGTATTATAGGCACTGGTTCAAATTGTAGTTTTTATGACGGAGAAAACGTTCATCAAAAGATCACCTCTCTTGGATATATTCTTATGGATGATGCTAGTGGCAACTATTTTGGGAGGCAGTTACTTCGGGACTTTTATTTCAATAAAATCCCAAAAGAACTTTCTGATTCTTTCGCTGAAGAATTTAATTTGGGTGCAGAGGAAATTAAAACCAATTTATACAAAAAGTCAAATCCAAACACCTATTTGGCAACCTTTGCCAAATTCGTGATTGTCAATAAAAATGACCCCTATATACAAGGGCTTATCAATAAAGGACTTGGTTTATTTATTGAAAATCAAATTATGCAATTCGATAACGCCAAAGAATTGCCTATTCATTTTATTGGATCAATTTCCTACTTTTTGAAGGAAGAGCTTGAAGCCAAGCTGATTTCCTATGGATTTACACTGGGTAAGATCCTCAAAAAACCAATCGAAGGCCTTGTTTCCTATCACAAGTCCAACGACTAGCGGATCGCAATCACTGAAATCTCAACGCGAACATTTTTGGGTAGAGCTACAACTTGGACTGTTTCTCTAGCAGGCGCAATTTTGTGGTCAAAGTAACTTCCATAAACCTCATTGACATCAGCAAAATCCCCCATGTCGTACAAGAAAATGGTTGTCTTTACCACGTTAGCAAAATCCATTCCTGCAGCTTTGAGTACTTCTGATAGGTTTTTCATGACTTGAGTGGTTTCGGTCTCAATGTTTTGATTGACCAATTCCATCTTTATTGGGTCAAGCGCAATTTGACCACTCACGTAAAGGGTGTTATCAACCAAAATAGCCTGGTTATATGGCCCTATTGGAGCAGGAGCTTTAGGGGTTTGAATGACTGTTTTCATATCTAAAATTTAAAGTCTTTTATCTGGTTCCCGACGTTTATCGTATTTTAAATCACTTAGGAATCCACTGCGTACACCAATGAAAAAGAACCATGACTGTCTGACGCCAAACGGAGTCCATGCCAAGTTCATAACCCAGCTGTCTAAGTCTCTTTCAATTCTAAAATTAGTATAGGTTATACCTTTATTTTTAAAATCATAACCAGTAGATATCCCCACGTCCCATTTGGGAGTTAGACCCACCGACCCCGAAACCATTAGAGAGTTGTTTGAAATGTCCCGATTTTGCTTTGCATTCGAATATGTTAAACTATGACGAACATTGAGTTTCCAAGGAATCTTTGTACGATAAAATGCGTTGTCATCTTCTGATTCCTCTTGTTCTTGTGTACTACTTTGGTCTGCTGTGAATCGCCGATCACTGAAATCCTGACTTCCGCCAAATAAATCGTTGTTGTCAGATGAATTTCTTTGTGAAGACGAATCATCATTTGACTTGGATGAACTTGAAAAATTGTACCCCCAGTTCATGTTTGCACTGGTCATTCGAAAGAGTCCTCCACCATTATTGACATGTAAAGTATTTATTCTTCTTCCGCTTTCATCAAGCGTATAGGGGTCAAAAGTGGCCCCTAAATTAATATTAAGCTTGTTGCCAAGTAATGGAACTACAGTTGACATCCGAACTGGGCTCAATCGGAGTGAGTCTGCTTCAAAATTATAACTCGTAGAAAAATTGAGATTGTTTAGAATTTTTATTTTTTTGGGCTCTGTTGTTATAGAGTCTTTGTCCCTGACCTTGGCTTCAACAGTGTTTCGCAATGCAAAGCTCATAGATTTGGATTTATTCATACCTGGTTGTCCATACATGCTTCCTTCAAATCGTGTGTAGTCTCTTGTATTGCCATCTGCATCTATGATATATTCGTCGTAGTATTTTTCAAAACTGGGAGATTCGCTATAGCTAACATTTGCATTTACAACGTGACGAATGGATTGAATTTTGGCATCTTCTTTAAAATTAAAAATCCCATATAAAGTTGTGCTCATACTCGCACTGTAATTGTATTTACTGAACCGATCAAAACCCCGGATTGTATCTTGTTTAGCAACGGCTTCAAGTGCGGGATCGTAATCATTTTTCTGAATGGTTTCAAATACCCATGTATCTTCGTAATTTCCACCAACTGAAAAGTTAAAATGCTTAGCGACTTTAAATGAAGTGCTTAACGGAATTTGATGTTTAAACCCGGATTTTGCACCGTCAAACATTCGATTTGTCAGGAAGTCCTCATCCATCATTTGTAAGCGATTCTCACCTCGAACACTGTACTGAAAGTTGATATTTTGTATGATACCTTTTTTTACTCCATTGCGTTTCGCAAAAGGGTAGATCCGTTCCATATTTGCTTGAAAGGTTGGGAGCGTCATATTTATGGTTTGCGTTCTTGTGTTTTGACTATGTGAGGCAGAAAGTGAAAGGTTAACAGAGGGGTATTTCGGAAATGTCCTTGAATAGGAGACAGAGGAAGATAAGGTATTGTTTAAAAAGTTGCCAGTATTGATTTGATTTAATGACTCCCTAAAATAGGTGCTGCTACCAAGATTCACAGATGCCGAAAATCGACTGTTGGGATTCGACTTGGCATCTTTGCTGTGAGACCAACGGAAATTGTAAATATTACTTTTGCTATAGTCTGGAAATCCCCTTTCACCACTGATTAGATTTTCAAAACGAATGGCAAGGTTTCCTCTAAACTTATATTTCACATTGTAATTAGATTCAACGCGAAAACCATAACTGCCATTTGTATAATAATCACCCAGAAGTGCAATGTCAAAATAATCACTTGCTGCGATATAGTACCCTCCATTCTGCATAAAGTAACCACGCCTGAAGTTTTCGCCTATTGTCGGAAAAATAATTCCGCTTTCCCGGTCTTGAGTCATTGGAAAATAAGCAAAAGGTAAGTAAACAGGGGTGGGGACATCAGCGATATAAAGCTGATTTCCACTAGCAATGATTTTCTTTTTAGGCACAAATTTTCCTTTTCGGATTCGTACAAAATAATCAGGATTTTCTACATCTTCAGAGGTTGTGATTCTTGCATTTTTAATGTAGTAAACAGAGTCGTTTTCTTTTTTTGTTGCTTCTGCTAAAACATTCATTCCTTGCTGCTCACTCCTCGAATTCCATATAATGGCTTTTTTGTTGTCAAAATTAAATTTTAACGAGTCCGGAAAAACTTCATCACCACCTTGTTTAAACGAAGGATATTGAACATATTGACCTGTCGTGTCAATAATGGGGCGTGCAAAAACGATATTTGTATTGTAATCCAAATCAATTTTTCCTGCCTTCAGTTCGATATCTTGATAATATAGTTCGGCTTGATCGAACAAAGTCATGGTTTTTTTTGCTCGATTGATCGTAATTGTTCCTGCTGCATTACGTTTGATCTGATCAAGGAGGATGGATTTGTTTATGGGGATACTATCATTGACCATGAGGTAATCTGTTTCTAGAGGATCACCAATTTGATCTTGCCCAATCCCCCAGAAAAAGGGAGATACAATGACGAGCAAAGTCGAAAAGAGCTGAAATGAGTGAATATGTATTACTTTTGCCAAAAGCCCTTTTTTGTAGAATTCAAAAATACGACTATTTTTTTGGGAACTGCCCGCCATCTTGTTCTTGCTTTTATTGTCTCTGCTCTCTCTTTGACAGCAATGTATTCGCAAAAATCTCAAGACAACGATGTATTTACAGTAGTCCTTGATGCTGGCCATGGCGGAAAAGATTCTGGCAACCGTGGAAACCAGTATTATGAAAAACATATTGCTTTAAATGTTACACTCAAAATCGGTGCCATTCTTAAAAGAAATTCTGATATTAATATCATTTACACAAGAAAAAGTGATGTTTTTATTCCATTAAATAAACGAGCAGATATTGCCAATTCATCAAAAGCAGATTTGTTTGTGTCTATTCATTGCGATGCGCACACTTCTAATGCTTATGGCGCTGGTACTTTTGTCTTGGGTCTTCATGAGAATGATCGAAATTTTAGAATTGCACAAAAGGAAAACTCTGTTATTTTTCTGGAAGAAGATTATGAAAAAAATTACGATGGTTTTGACCCCAACAATCCAGAGTCTGTCATTAGTTTAGTTTTGATGCAAGAAACCTATTTAGACCAAAGTATCCAAGCTGCAAATACCATTCAACAGAGTTTTGTGAAAAACCTGAAACGGAAAAACCGAACTGTTAAGCAGGCAGGGTTTTTGGTTTTGAGAAACACCTATATGCCTAGTGTTTTGGTTGAGCTAGGCTTTTTGACAAATAAAATTGAAGGTGCATACCTCAATTCTAAAAAGGGACAAAACGAAATGAGCGAGGCCATTGCAAAGGCAATCGTATCCTACAAGAATCTTCTCCAATCCGATTTAAAAGAAGATATCGTTTTTGAGGAGTCAAGCATAAATAAGGAAGAAAACAGTATAGGATCAGAGTTTAGGTTTCGCGTGCAGATTTCTGCCAGTAGAACAATGTTAGAACCAAAATCATTTAATTTCAAAGGGTTGTCACCCATTAAACGCATCAAGTCTGGTAGTTTGTACAAATATTTTTTAGGAAATGCAAAATCTTACGAAGATGCCAAAAAATTGCAACAGCGCGCAATTGAAAAGGGGTACAGTGGTAGTTTTGTTGTTGCCTTTCAAAATGAAAGTATTGTTCCTCTTAACAATGCGTTGAAAAGAAATTGAACCCTTGTTTTGTACCCCAAATTATATACGTATTTTTATCGCTTAATGACCGTAGTGTGAATTTGTCTAGAGAAATCAAAACCGCAATCTTCGCCTTATCTGGATTTGGCTTATTTTTCATTGGATTTAATTATCTGAAATCGAATGATGTATTTGTTCGGGACAATATCTTTTTTGCAGTCTATGACAATGCCGAGGGTCTTATGGTGGGGACTCCTGTGACCATTCAAGGTTTTCAAGTCGGAACTATTGATCAAGTTTCACTACTCCCTGGAAATAAAGATGTTGCAGTCCGATTTCGTGTCGAAAAAGAATATGAATTTTCAAAAAATAGTATCGCAAAAGTTTATGAGGCAGGCCTTCTTGGTGGAAAGTCCTTGGCTGTTGATCCAAAGTTTGATAGCGCTGATATCGCAAAATCAGGAGACACTTTGCAAAGCGCAATTGCTGCTGGACTTACGGAATTAGTCAACCAAAAATTAACTCCATTGCAAGAAAAAATAGAGAGTATGATCATGCATGCTGATTCTGTTTTGATTGCTTTCAACAGTGTTTTAGATCCCAATACGCAGTTTCAATTAAAGTCTTCTATCGAAAATATCAATGCTTCGATTTCCAGTTTTCGTTCGATTGGTGAAACCATAGACACCTCGCTTTCTGAAAATGGCCAATTGCAACAAACCTTTGAGAATCTTGCTGATCTGTCGGCCGATTTGTCTGTTGTTTCTAATTCACTCAAAGAAGCAAATCTTGATAACACTTTTGAAGATTTAGGTTCTGCAGTAGGTAACTTGTCTCAAATCCTCGAACGGTTAGAAAAAGGGGAGAGTTCACTTGGTAAACTCATTACCAAAGATGGTCTTCATCAGTCGCTCGAGCAAACCAATGCACAAATCCAACTTCTTCTTGAAGATATGCGCCTAAATCCCAAACGGTATGTCCACTTTTCATTGTTTGGGAAAAAGCAAGTCAAATACAAACCTTCAGATTCACAAACCAAATAGATTTCAGCGATTGTGTACATGAGTAATGTCATTTTTACGATTATTTTTTTTGTTGCCATTGGCCTGTTCATAAGGAATACCCGTCGGATTATTCGCAACATCAAACTGGGTCGTAAATCAGATCGATCAGATCAAAAGATAAAACGATGGAAACATATGATTCGAGTAGCCTTGGGTCAATCGAAGATGACAGTACGACCCATAGCCGGACTATTGCATATCATTGTTTACGTTGGCTTTATTGTGATTAATATCGAATTACTTGAAATTGTATTGGATGGTTTTTTGGGAACACACCGTGTACTATCTCCATATTTAGGGACTACTTATGATGTGTTGATTGCCACTTTTGAAATTTTCGCCTTTTTGGTAATTATAGCAGTTACGGTTTTTTGGTTGAGAAGAAATGCGATGCGAATTCGTCGTTTTTGGAAGCCTGAAATCAAAGGTTGGCCAAAAAAAGATGCAGATTACATTCTCTACATCGAACTTGTTTTGATGTTTTTGTTTTTAACTATGAATGCCTCCGATAACTGGTTGCAACAACACCCTGATGGGCAATCCTACTACACACAAGTCGGTCATTTTCCAATCAGCAGTTGGATCACCCCTATCTTTGATGGGATGTCTTATGCTGCAGTTGTTTCCATAGAGCGCACAAGCTGGTGGTTACATATCATTGGGATTTTAGCATTCTTAAACTATCTGTATTACTCAAAACACTTACATATTCTTCTAGCTTTTCCTAATACATTTTATGCCAATCTCAACCCTTTAGGTAAATTTTCACACTCAGAAGCAGTGGCTGACGAAGTTAAATTGATGTTGGACCCAAGTGCTGATCCATATGCATCAACACCTGTTGAAAATGAGCAGCAAAGTTTTGGCGCTGCTGATGTGAAAGACTTAAATTGGGTGCAGTTGATGAATGCCTACAGTTGCACAGAGTGTGGTCGATGTACTGATGTTTGTCCAGCCAATCAAACAGGTAAAAAGTTGTCTCCCAGAAAAATTATGATGGACACGCGGGACCGTTTAGAGCAAGCGGGAAAACAGCTCGATCAAGGACTGGAAATGGATAATAACACCCTACTTGACAACTACATATCACGCGAAGAACTATGGGCTTGCACGACATGCAATGCTTGTGTAGAGGCGTGTCCAATCTCAATCGACCCTTTGTCGATCATTATGGACATGCGTCAGTATTTGGTTTTGGAGCAGTCATCGGCTCCAACGGAGTTAAATGCAATGATGACAAATATTGAAAACAACGGCGCGCCATGGCCGTTTAACCAACAAGATCGTTTAAACTGGAGTAAAGAGTAAAATATCATTATGGAACAAAAAGATGTAGACAAGCTACTGAATGAAAAATTAGAAGATGGAGAACATGTAAGTCCTGTGTTGCCTGGCGGAATCAAAAACTACCTTATTGACATTGACGGAACGATATGCGATGACATCCCAAACGAAGAACCAGAAAGAATGGCAACAGCCAAACTCTATCCAGATGCTTTAGAAACACTAAATCGTTGGTTTGAAGAGGGGCATGTGATTTGCTTTTTTACTTCTAGAACGGAAGATCATCGATCTGTGACTGAGGAATGGTTAAACGCCAACGGATTTAAATATCACAGTTTGTTGATGGGTAAGCCGCGAGGTGGAAACTACCATTGGATTGACAATCATTTGGTCAAGGCCACACGTTATAATGGAAAGTTTACCGATCTTGTTGACAAAGAAGTAACCATACAAGTTTTTGATGATGGACAACACGACTAATTCTGTGCAAACCATGGCCGAAATGACCCAAAACGGTGTATCACCAGAGGTTCTTTTTTGGGTTGGTTGTGCAGGGAGCTTTGATGATCGATCCAAAAAGATCACAAAAGCTTTTGTCGAGTTGCTACAAAGTGCAAACGTTTCCTTTGCGGTTCTGGGTCCTGAAGAGAGCTGTACTGGAGATCCAGCTAAACGTTCTGGAAATGAGTTTTTGTTTCAAATGCAAGCGTCCACAAACATCGAAGTACTCAATGGGTATCAAGTAAAAAAAATTGTTACCGCTTGTCCTCATTGTTTTAATACGCTGAAAAATGAATATCCGCAATTGGGTGGACAATACGAGGTTCTTCATCACACCCAGTTTTTATATCAGTTGATTGAGGAAGGTCGATTGAAAATCGATTCGAAAACGGAATATAAGGGCAAAAAAATCACCTTTCACGATCCTTGTTATCTAGGACGAGCCAATAAGGAGTATGATGCCCCTCGTGCACTAATCAAAAAACTCAACGCAGAGTTAGTTGAAATGAAAAGTTGTAAAGAGAAAGGCTTGTGTTGTGGTGCTGGAGGTGCCCAAATGTTTAAAGATGCCGAAAAAGGAGATAAAGAAATCAATATCGAACGTACCGAACAAGCGCTCGAAACCAATTCAGAAATTATTGCTGCTGGGTGCCCGTTTTGCAACACCATGCTTCATGATGGCGTTACGAACAAAGAAAAAGAGTCCAAGGTTGCGGTTTTAGACATCGCACAGCTGCTCGCTCAAACAGAATCTCTTTAATTATGGTCGTTCCCTTTTCTCAACTCCCTGATCGCTCTCGGATTTGGATATATCCTTCTAACCGTAAATTCTCTGCTCGAGAAATCACACAGCTTCAATCGGATATCGAACAATTTTTATCGGATTGGACAGCGCATGGTGCGTCCTTGTCTGCTGGGTATTGCATTCCTCATCAGCAGTTTATTGTGCTAGCCCTAAATGAATCAGATCAACAGGCAACAGGTTGTTCGATTGACAAGTCTGTTCATTTTATTCAAACGCTAGAGCAATCCTTATCCGTGAGTTTGCTCGACAAAATGAATGTGCACTATATAAAAGAGGATGTAATTGAGGTTATCGATTTGAAGTCGTTTAAAAAAATGGTCAAATCAAAGCATATTCTTCCCAGTTCAACAGTCTTTAACCACCTTGTGACGACTAAGTTAGATTTTATAAATCACTGGGAAACTACTGCTGACCAGAGTTGGCATTCTCGTTTCTTTTAGCTTTAGTACCTTTATCTTATGATTTGTTGTAAGCAAATACTACTCACGATCTTCGCTACAAACCTATTATTTGCTCAGCCAAAGCAGGTTTGGGTTGATAGCACCTATCTATCGCTAACCTTAGACCAAAAGATCGGACAATTATTTATGCCTATGGTTTTCTCACAAGGAGACCAAAGCCATTATCAACAAATTTCCGAAGACATCAAAAAGTTTCATCTTGGCGGTATTATATTTTCAAAAGGGACAATCGCAGAGCAAGCACGACTAACCAATTTATTTCAAAGCCAAAGTAAAGTGCCTTTAATTATCGCCATGGATGCAGAATGGGGGATGGCGATGAGACTCCATGATGCAAAACCCTTCCCATATCAAATGACATTGGGAGCAATACGAAACGACAGTTTGCTCTACCAGATGGGTTATTCCATGGCGAATCGTCAACGACGACTTGGCGTTCATCTCAATTTTTCTCCAGCTGTAGACATCAATACCAATGCAAAAAATCCAGTGATTGGGTTGCGTTCTTTGGGCTCTGATCCTTTATCGGTCACACAAAAGGCAGGAATGCTTTTACGCGGTATGCAAAGCGGGGGATTGATGACAAGCATCAAACATTTTCCTGGCCATGGTGATACCTCAACAGATTCTCATCACACACTCCCCATAGTTGGCCACGGGATCGACCGATTAAATCAAATAGAGCTATATCCATTTAAGACACTCATCGACGAAGGAGTTTTTTCAGTTATGGTTGGTCACTTAGAGGTACCATCACTTGAAAATGTTAAGGGTAAACCCTCATCGCTTTCTTCTTCAATTGTGACAGATCTTCTCAAAAAAAAATTTGATTTTAAGGGCTTAGTTGTTACTGATGCGCTAAATATGAGGGGAGTTTCTGATTATAGCGGAAACCGATCGGCTTCACTCGGTTCTTTTTTAGCAGGCGCGGACTTGTTGTTAATTCCAGACGATTTATCAGTAGCTTTTTCGGATATCCGACAGGCAGTTCGCTCAGGAATTATTTCTGAAAATAGATTAGCTTATTCTGTTAAAAAAATCCTTTCTGCTAAGTACAAAGCGAAACTACATCAATCAAAAATGGTAGATTTAGAATCCCTAAAGTCTGATATACATACACCAGATTTCGTTGCACTTCGGCACAAACTGGCAGAGGCATCGATGACTGTGATTCTTAATGACGACAATGCACTTCCCATCCAAAATCTTGAACATGCCAAAATCGCTTATGTTTCTATTGGAGAAGATACAGGTGAATTTTTCTTTGAACGTCTTCAGCATTACACATCGGTTGACCAAAAAAGTCTTTCGGAAATCTTGTCAACTAAAACCGACTACTCCCATGTGATTGTTGGTCTACATCAACCAGATCATTCCCCATTTATTACGCACAAGCTAAGTTCTGATGTTATCCATAAACTAGACTTATTATGCACGAAATCCAATGTGATTTTGGTGACTTTTGCCAATCCATACAGTATTTCAAAACTACCTCTAAAGAAGTGTAAATCTGTTGTTCTTGCCTATCAGAATGGCTCAATTTTTCAATCAAAAGCTGCCCAATTGGTTTTTGGAGGGCTTGGTGCAAATGGTAAGCTTCCTGTCCCCGTTGGACCATATCCACAGGGTAGAGGAATTGATATTATGCCTTTAGGCCGCCTTTCTTATGGTCACCCTCAGCAAGTGGGTATGGATGTCAAGGTTTTAGAGACAGTTGATTTCATGGCAGCACAAGCCATTTCCGATTCCATTACGCCTGGAATGCAGATTGTTGTCGCCAAGTCGGGTAAGGTTGTTTATCACAAGTCTTTTGGTTATATGCGATACAAGAAACAAACGCCAATTAAATGGTTTCATCGCTATGATTTGGCTTCACTCACAAAAATTCTAGCTTCTGTTCCATTGGCGATGCGTGAGTATGAAAAAGATTCTTTATTTCTTACGTCGCCAATTTCTAATCTTCTCGAAGAATATAAAGAATCGAATAAGGCCAATATGGATTTTCATGCTTTGTTTTCCCATCATGCTGGGATTCAGCCGTGGTTACCTTTTTATAAAAACACGCTGAGTGAAAAAACAAGCAGGCCACAAAAAAAATTCTATCGCAACAAACAAAAAAGAAAGCACGCACTACAAGTTTCTGAAAACTTATTTCTTCGGACCAATTACCTCGAAGAGATTAAGGACGAGATTATAGGTAGCCCTTTGTTGGACTCTTTGTACTATAAATACAGCGATTTACCTTTCTATATGTTTAAAGAATACATTGAAGAGCGTTATGATCAGAGAATGGATAAGTTGGTCGAAAAAGAGTTTTATGCACCAATCGGAGCTTCGCATTTGGGTTATTTGCCTCTACAAGAGGTTGATGTGAGTCAAGTGGTTCCTTCTGAGATCGATGACTATTATCGTCACTCCGAAATCCAAGGTTTTGTTCACGATATGGGTGCGGCCATGCAAAATGGTATTGGCGGTCATGCTGGGTTGTTTAGCAATGCCAATGATGTTGCCAAAATGATGCAAATGTTTATGCAGGGTGGCTCTTATGGGGGGCGTAACTATTTCTCTTCTTCTACAGTTAGCCACTTCAACACCCGACACTACAAAAATGAAAACAACCGTCGCGGGATTGGCTTTGACAAACAGCAGTTTGAGGATCCTGGTCCAACTTGTTTGTGCGCATCCGATCAAAGTTTTGGGCATTCGGGATTTACAGGAACTTTTGCCTGGGCAGATCCAACGTATGACTTGGTTTATGTATTTTTATCCAACCGTACGTATCCCACCATGGAAAACACGAAACTGGTAGATGTCAGCCTGCGATCTGAAATTCAACGTGTCATTTACAAAGCAATGATTCAGTAGCTATGCGAATTGGAATCGTATGTTATCCGACCTTTGGAGGAAGTGGGGTAGTCGCTACTGAACTCGGGATTGAGCTTTCAAAAAGAGGGCATAATGTCCATTTTTTAACCTATAAAAAGCCTGTACGCTTAGATACAAGTTTAGAGAATATTCATTTTCATGAGGTTCATGTGCCAGACTATCCATTATTTCATTATCAGCCCTACGAGTTGGCCTTATCGAGTGCCTTGGTTGATATGGTTAGACTCCATAAAATTGACCTTTTGCATGTTCATTATGCCATACCGCATGCCTATGCTGCCTATATGGCAAAACAGATGTTGGCTGAGTATCAAATTGAGATTCCAATTGTAACTACTCTTCACGGATCCGATATCACGCTTGTGGGTAGTCATCCCTTTTATAAGCCAGCAGTTACCTTCAGTATCAACCATTCCGATATTGTAACCAGTGTATCAAAGAGCTTACGTTCGGATACTTTAGAAATTTTTAATATTAAAAAAAATATTCAGGTTGTTCCAAATTTTATTGACATTGAAAAGTATGAGACTTTGCGCACCAATTGTTCTAGAGATCAACTTGCAAAACCAAATGAGCGTTTGGTCACACATGTCAGTAATTTTCGACCTGTCAAACGAGTACATGATGTACTTTCCGTATTTGCAATACTCAAAAAAGAAGTCAAATCGCGTCTAATTATGGTGGGCGATGGACCTGAACGATCGTCAGCTGAAGAATATACCAAAGAACTCGGATTAACTGATGTTGTAGATTTTGTTGGAAAATCCAATGATGTTTATCGAATTTTGTGCTCTTCCGATTTGTTTCTTTTGCCTTCTCAAAGAGAGAGTTTTGGTCTCGCAGCTTTGGAAGCTATGGCAGCCAGAACCCCTGTTATTGCAACCCATGAAGGGGGTATCCCTGAAGTTGTAGATCATCAAATTTCAGGATATTTATCTGACTATGGTGATGTGGAAACAATGGGAGCCCATGCAATAAAGCTACTGACCAATGAGGCACAACTTCAACACTTTAAGGAGGCAGCATTTGCTAGAGCTAAGATGTTTGATATTCAAAAAGTTATTCCTTTGTATATCGATATTTACAATAAAGCACTTCGATAAAGCTATGATTTCTTATTGATCTGGACGTTAAAAGTGCTTTCAAAGATTTTATCGGCATTCCCTGCTTCAAAACCCTCTCTTCGATGTGAGTTTGTCAGTTTTTCTTTGTGGAGTTTGGCATATTGAGGAAGAGGTAAACGTTCGGCAAATTCAACATAACTACCTGCAATTTCAGCAGTTTTTCCATTTGCAAAAGTCGCAAGTATAGTTTGTGCTACGGTACTGCTTTGGCGAAGTAATCGGTCACGACTGATCTTGATCTCCCCTCCTGCATCATTGAGCGTTATACCAATTGACTTTAGAAATTCATTGAAAAACACTAACTCATTATACGGTGCAGGTAGTTCGTGAACACTAATTGTGTAATGATTTAAGTAATAGCGATTATACAACACCCATGCGCCGTATTCAGACTCTGCTAAGAGGGCATTGTAATCGGCTATTTCTGGGAGCTCCCAAAGTGCTTTGTGGAGAAAATTGACTACATCATTAACATTGTCAAGATCGATTTGATTAATTGGGTCTTCGTGAATCTCTTTGGTGTAGTGGTGAATGATCTGCTGTGCCTTTTTTGATAGGGATTCCACTTTTAATTCGCTGATAAAAACACGCGGATAGCTGTCATGTGGAGGCTTGTACCAATATGCATCTAATTTCTTTTGTGAAAAAAAATAGTGATCTTGTTTTGTGTAACCGTGATGAAGAAATATTCGTTCAAATGATGAAATCCCCAGATTGGGAACTCCTAGTGTTCGAAATGCAATGTGGTCGTTGACGATGTCTTCCTGTTTTGAGATCAAACCTAGTTCTTTCATGCTTGAAATGATGGTTTTTACGTCTGGAACTCGTTGTGCATAAGGACGAATCAATCCATTTAATATGCTATTGAGCGGTTTGTTGTCTGAAAAATTCATGGGTTGCTATTTTGGTTGCAATAAGGATCCACTCGTGGTTGCATAAAAATCAGACAGCGAAATCAATTCTTGTTTGAGGAACCCTTTTTGTGGTAAGGTCCCAGAAGCAACCATTTCAACGATTGCGACTAGTGATGCGGCAGTTGTCCAGGATATGGCTCGCCAAATCTTTCCATGAATTTCGATTGGGAAATAGGTCTGAAAAAACTCTTTTCGTTGCATTCCCCCATCAATCATACCTTCAACAACCGCATAGACGTGGACGAGATCTTCTTCAACTGGTGGTTTGGCAGTAGTCAATATTTTTTCTAGTTGTTGTAAATCTTCTTTCATCACCATCTCATACATCAAAAACCGCATAAGTTTTCCATGCCCGGGGTAACGAATCGTCTTGTAGTTCAGAGTATCGACTTTCCCTTCAAATGTAGAACACATGGTCCCCAAGCCCCCTGAAGTTGTGAATGCTTCATATTCTTGTCCTTCAATATTCATATACTCAAAACCTTCCAGAGACGGCACATTTTTCCGTACGCCATTGTGAATCGCTTCCGCATCATTGAGATACTCGTTAATCACACCTGTTGGTGACCAGGTAAACGAGTATGCAAGCTGACCATTTGGGTATCTTGGTAATGCCCCTACTCGCAATTCAATGTCCCGAAGTTGGTCAAATTGACTTGCCAAGTCACCACCCAGAATCCCAATAAAGCCAGGAGCTAATCCACATTGTGGAGCAAGAACCGAAACAGAATCTTCTGAAAGGGTTTCGATGTGACGCATGGTGTTCACATCTTCAGTAAGATCGAAATAATGAATGCCCTTACGATATGCGATTTCAGCAACATGTGTATTCAAATAATATGGGAGTGCAGAGACTACAGCGTCCATGCCCTCTAGAGCAATTTTGATGTGATCCACCTTTCCAATATCTAGCTGTTTAGCAGTAAATGGTAATTTTATATCGTAGTGGGGGTTACGGATATCAAATCCCGTAACTTTAAATTTTTCACTCAAAAGTACGCCAATTAAAGTCCCGACTTTCCCAAGCCCGAGAACAGCAATATTGTTCATTTTATAACATTTTATGGTCTTAAAGTTATAAAAAAAACAACAGGGATTGTTTTTATTCCTTATAAAATTTCAGGACTTCGTTTCCGTTTTGATGGCGAATGCTGGCAAGATAGTATCCAGTTTTCAAATTATTGGCTGAAATGCGATAAACTTTGGACGGATTTACAGTTGCATTTCCGTTGTCATGGAGTCTGCCTGTGAGGTCATAGATCTGATAGTAAAATGATGAAATATTTTTGGGCACACCAATCGTAATCACATCATTAACTGGGTTTGGAAATAGAATCCACCGATCGGCGTCATTATCGGAACGAAGAAGTTCAAATTGATCGAATGTCCGCCCGAGTATACTTTCTGATTTGCTTTCATTTGGAGTCAACCATTGGTCGATTACTGTTGCATAAATTGACCGATAGTCAAACTCCGCAGTCAGGTTATCTTCCCAACGAACTCCTTTTGGGATCACTGGATTTTGGCCTAGGATTTCGGGATTTACTCGATTACCAAAGATAAATAGGGGTGCGGCAGTTCCATGATCAGTTCCTCTTGACCCATTGGATACGATAGTACGACCAAATTCAGAAAAGGTCATACAGAGGACATCATCGCTTCTCCCAGCCTCATCAAGATTTTGAAAGAAAGTCAATACCTTTTCATTGAGCTCTTTCATGAGGTATGCGTGTTCTCCTTTGGTGTGATCCGATGGATCGACTTGGGTATCATGCGTGTCAAATCCTGCTAAGGTCACCATATAGATTCGGGTGTTTAGACCACCAAGGATGAGTCGCGTCATAATGTCGAATTGTTCCCCAAAATCACTTTCCTCATATTCATGCTTCGGTATCGCTTGTTCAAAAGCGGATTTAACGGTGCTTGAATATTCGTTAGATTGGTGCTTGACTAGATCAATATACCTCAACTTTACGCCTACATTATCATCGGGGTAATTCGCATTTTGATCAAACAGGATGTCTTCATGAAAACCATCCGGGTTTGTAGTTAGGTAACTGGTGAAAGACTGATTTCCGGTAAACAAAATGGATGATCCGCCACCACCCAGCTCGATTGATAAGGGGTCAGGATAGTTTTCATTTGGGTAAGTCGTCGGCCAATTAGGATGTTCTCCTTCGATGTAGCGGCCTATCCAACCCGAGTTTAAAAATTCATCATAGTCCGACGCACTTTGCCAAATATCCATAGATCGAAAATGGGAAAAGTCAGGTTGCTCATAGCCCACATTTTGAATGATTTTTAGCCGCTGCTCATCAAACAAACTTTTAAATCCTGTCAACTCAGGATGAAGCCCAAGTGAAGAGCGACCCAAATTGATGATGGAATCTTCTGGGAGCATTACATGGGGTCTCGCAGCGTTGAGCTCGCTGAGTTGATTTAGCGGAATGATGGTGTTGAGTCCATCGTTTCCTCCGTCAAGTTTGATTAACACTAATATTCGCCCAGGTTCATTTGTGTTTGAAAGAAAAGATCCTGCGTGTTGCGCCAATGCACTTTGCAGTATGTTTGGCAACACAATTGGTGCTGCTGCTGCGTGACTGAGTTTGTGCAAAAATGATCTTCTTTTCATGAGCTAGTGAATGTGATAAACAGAAAGTTCAAAAAATCGAAATAACACATTGTCAAACCGCCATTGAATGCTGCTAAGGCTGTCGTTGGAGGGATCATCCAAAAAGGCAGTGATATATTCTTCCCAATGCATATCATTTAGATTGCCGAGCAATTCATTTTTTAACATCTGTACAGTGGATTCATTGATAGCTGCTCCACATAATCGCTGATTGAATTCTTCTATAAAATCTTCAAAATCAGCAGGATTTTGATAGGTGCTTAAATACCGGAATAAATCATACTTCAGACTTACCCCTTGATCTTCATAACTGTACAGCCAAAGCCCCCATCGAAACCAGTGTGCAGCTTGTTTTCTTGACTTAATCGTTGAGGAGTTGATCCAAAACATATCATAGACGGGTTCTTGATAAAATGCTGGCCAACCTGAAACATTTGGCGGCGTAAAGAGTTGCATACCTTGATTGTAACAACTCCAGTGTAAGCTTTGCCCAAAGAGATTGTAGGACAGTGTTGTTTGATCGATTTCAACTTCTAAAAATGCAGGGTGATTTGGGGTAAATTGTTCATTATGCAATTCTTTACCGTCCCAGTACACACGATGCCCCTCCGTAATCATAAGTTCTTTTAACATACCCATATTAAAATCTATTGGGGGTTTGATGATGCTGTTTGGAATGGCGGCGTCGTAGAAGTGCTCACTGCCGAGGAGTACGCGTAATACAGCAACAAGGGAGTGGTCATTGTCTCTAAACACTTGTGCTAGGGGACTTATGATTTGAGATTCAATTTCAGGCGTGAGAACAGGATAAACAAAGAATTGGTAGAGTCTTCGACATAAATAAATCCCAGATTCCTCAGTGTCGAACAACATATCGACGACCTCTTGCAACTCCTCTTGCCCGTCCATCCCAGATTTTCCTTTTATGGTTTGGTTATTGTAAAAAGACGAAAACGCTTTGTCTCCAATGTCATGGTTATGGTCTTGAAAAAAGACATGTGATTGAGTCCCTTCACTAAATACCAATTTTTCGTAATCATAGGTCCACCCCACGAGTGCTCTGGCAATTTCACGAACATCTTTTTCTGTGAACTGCGCAAAAGGTCTCTTACCAACAGTAAACAACTCTTGTACTTCTCGTGCATAATTTTCATCAGGGGTGTCTTTTTGACTTAAAGCAAGATTGAGAAAATCGAGCATAGAGGGATCCAGGGTTACTTGGTATATAAATTCTTTATAGCTTCCAAAACAGGCCTCAAATAAAAGTTTTATATATAAAAAGGCAGCCTTGTGTCCCAAATCAAAACAACGAGTGGGTACTAGATTGTGGAGAAAAACAAAAAGCTTCCAATGTATGGATGTGTTTTGCTTATAAATCCGTTGATTAACCCATGAGACGATTGCGGTATAACGTTCGTGTCCAAACTGTTCCAACTCTGCTGAACTGTTATTTGCGTATGGCCTATTGATAAAGGGATCTCCTGCAGGAACATCTTCATTGTTATATAATTCCTCATATTCAGCAGAGGTCAGTTGATGATAGTAATTGTTGACTGGCTCATCAAAAAGTTCTGGTGTCAAGATTAGGTCAAGAGCACTTTGTAAGTTTAGGTTTTCCAAGTCGTCGAGATGTCTTTTGCACAAGCCAACCATCGTTCTATTGAGTAAGTGCTTTTTCTGATCAAATCCAAAATTTCCTGTATAGGGTGCAAGACTATAGTTTACAACAGACTGGATACTCGCTTTCTTAGCCCGTACGATTTGGTCCAAGTCAAGTTTTTCCTGACTGTAAAAGTCAGCAACCAAATCAATGGGTGTTTGTTGATTTTGTTTAGTTTTTTTGCTCATTAGACGTTAACGAAGTTATGAATTTTTCATAATTTAGTGTTAATGTCTTATCTTGCTATGCCTACTTATATATGTTTATGAACAAACTTTTTTATATCATTCTTTTTTGTTTTGGTTTTGTCAATGCACAAGACCCTGTTTATGGTACAGTTTACGGAGACAGTCCCGATAATCCACTTCCTGGCGCAAATGTGTATTGGCTTTTGACGGATAAAGGAACGGTAACGGACATCAATGGTAAGTTTTCAATACTTAGCAATCCCGATTCTACCAAATTGATCATTTCATATGTTGGATATATTTCTGACACCCTGACTGTTCGTGATGCCCAACGAATTATACATGTTTTGCAAAGTAAAGAGAACGAAGATCTCGACGAGGTCGTTGTTTCACAGCGTAAAAAATCAAGTCAGTTGTCATTCCTGTCTACACAAAATGTATTAAATGTCAGTAGCGAGGAGCTTCTCAAGGCAGCTTGTTGTAATCTTTCTGAAAGTTTTGAAACCAATCCTGCGATTGATGTCAATTTTGACAATGCACTAACAGGAGTAAAGCAAGTTCAAATGATGGGTTTACCCAGTCCATATTTATTATTTACCGAGGAAAATATTCCCATAATTAGAGGAGCATCTCAAGTTTATGGTTTGAGTTTCACTCCGGGTACATGGATAGAGAGTCTTCAAATCACCAAAGGGGCTGGAAGTGTGATCAACGGTTATGAAAGCATGACGGGTCAAATCAATGCAGAGTTAAAAAAACCATTGACAAGTGAAAGAATGTTTCTCAATTTATTTCGTTCTCTAGAAGGTCGAAACGAGTTGAATTTTCATGCCAAATCTACTTTATCTTCAAAGCTGTCAGCGAATGTGTTCATCCATTACAACGAAGGTTCAGAAAAATTTGATAAAAACAATGATGGATTTTTAGACATGCCCTTATCAGAACAAGTCAATATCCTCAGCCGGTTTCAATATCTGGATTCGGAAAATGGATGGGTGTCGTTTTTCAATTTTCGATTCCTACAAGATGACAAAATCTTTGGTCAAGCTGACTTTGTTCCAGAGTCTCATAAAAATAAAACATCGATTTGGGGAAGTGAAATTGCGACAAATCGATATGAATCTTCCTTAAAAATCGGCCATGTTTTCCCTGAACTACCTTATCAAAGTTTTGGCGCACAGCTAGCCTATAGCGATCACAGTCAAGAATCATATTTTGGATTGCGTACATATGATATTCGCCATAAAAGTGGATTTGCCAATCTGCTCTTCAATTCTATTCTCGGGAACACCCTTCATAAATTTAAAACAGGAATTCAGTTTGCTTATGATGCTTATGATGAATTGATTGAAACCCAAACCACAAACCGAATTGATCGCTCGATTGGTGCGTTTTTCGAATACAGCTATGATAGCTTGGAGCGACTCAATATGGTATTGGGACTTCGTTTTGATCACCACAACAATATTGGGAGTTTCCTTACCCCACGTGCTCATTTTCGCTATGCATTTTCAGAAACATCCAGTTTGCGATTTTCTGTTGGAAGTGGACGCCGAGTAGCGGCAACTTTTGCTGAAAATCAAAAACTATTTGGCTCTGGACGAACAATACAAACGCCAAAGATTCAGAGTTTTGATTTTGGGTTAGCTCCAGAACATGCATGGAACTATGGGGTCAGTTTTTTGAAGGGATTTCAAATCGGTTCTGTTTCCTTTAATGTAAATGCTGATCTGTATCGAACAGAATTTGTCAATCAAGTTGTTGTGGATTGGGAAACGATTGGACAGATCTCGCTTTATAATTTGTCTGGTGAAAGCTATGCTAATAGTTTCCAACTGGGTCTTGACACACGTTTATTTCGAATTTTAGACGCTCGTTTTGCTTATAAATATTATGATGTTCAACTTGACTACTCATCGGGACGTATTCAAAAACCCTTACAGCCAAAACAACGCTATTTTATGAATTTTGGATATATCGGCACCAAATGGCGCATGGACGCAACTTATCACCACACGGGGCCTCAACGAATCCCGCCAACAGTTATGAGACCAAATGGGTTTAAAAGTGATGCCTTTGGTTTGATCAATGCACAGCTTACCTATATACCAAAAATAAATTTTGAAATTTATATGGGAGCTGAAAACCTAAATAACCAAAGACAAGCTCATCCTATACTTTCGTCTGACCAGCCCTTTTCTTCAAGCTTTGACAGTAGTTTGATATACGCACCGGTTTTTGGACGTATGATGTACGTAGGTCTACGTTTTAATTTATAAATTTGAATAACTATGAAACCATTTCTTATTTTTTGCTTTGTTTCTTTTTCCTTGTTTTCTTTTGCACAGGATAAGCCCTCAAAGAACGAAAAGGCTAGTTTTGAAGTTCT